>Ga0074199_1000647_pt1 | contig 47175 bp, 28 predicted proteins | sample EPASupsiteSAE347_FD_64528 | JGI IMG/M metagenome (GOLD analysis project Ga0074199, IMG submission 64528) | Bioremediated contaminated groundwater from EPA Superfund site, New Mexico - Sample SAE3-47 | ecosystem: Environmental > Aquatic > Deep subsurface > Groundwater > Contaminated ... | reverse complement strand
TAGCTCCTCCGTAATAAATATAAACCCGGCCAGTAGAAGAATTATAGTCAATCGCCCCGACAATCACATCAGCATAACCATCGTTATTTACATCACACGCTCCGGATACAGAAAAACCAAATCGATCAAATCCGTCTCCGGCCAACGTCACATCCACTACATTATCCATATTGCTACTACCGAAATAAATATATGCCCTACTACCACTATAAGTACCGACAATCACATCATCATAACCGTCGGCGTTGACATCGTCAGTCCCGGATACAGAATATCCAAATTCCTTACCGGATATTTCTCCGGTCAGCGTCACATCCGCTCTGTTATCCATATTACTGCCACCGTAATAGATAAAAGCTTGGCCAGTATTTGAAAAATAACCTATAGCCCCGATAATCACATCGGCATATTCGTCATTATTAACATCACCTACTCCGGACACGGAAAAACCTAATTGAGAATAGCCAACCGAATTGGCTTCAATAAAGCTTTGTATGAGCTGTTGTGCCTGCACTGCCCGCGTGCCGGTGAAAATCAGAAAGAATATTGGTAATAAACATAGCATTATCGTTTTCTTCATTTTATCTTACCCCTCTATTTATGGTTGAATTAGTATTGAATTCAAGATAGGTTTCCCTTTCCGGCTCACTAGGTATATTTTCTATCTGTTTTGGCCGGGTGCGAAGTCCCCACTCGGCCATCAAACCGTGGTTCTCAACGTAAAAGAGTTTACTCGATATTATGATAGCTTCCGGAACAATCAGCCCATGTTCGCCGAAATTTACCACGGCATCCTGGGCGATTGTCAATTCATACATGAAACCTTCTTCTTTCATCTCATTCATTAACATTTTGCCGCGTTTCTTCAGGCTCACGACTGATTTTACTTTCACCCCATCCCCGGTCTTATTTCCCTTCTCATCCAAGGTAAGCATCGTTGAGACCGATGAATCTTGAGAAGTTCTATATGAAGACAGAATAACGATTGGTGGATCGAAAAGAGTATATGGATGGATTGGATCACCGGTAACATAACCAACCAGAAACACTGCTTTATTATTCTTAAAACGATACAGTTCTTTAATCTCGGGCTCGCGACTATTAGTGATGACCTGATCAATGCGTCCGAATACCGGTTTATATAACGAGACATCCGGTTCCCGGTAATAGATAGTATCAATCCTGCTAAGCAGAGAATCATCAAAAGAATTAATCCGGAAAATACCGTCTTCAAACGTAACAACATTACAGGTGTCGGTGATGGCAAGTTCGTAAATTTTCACCTCGACAATTGTTCCGTTGGGAAAACGCAGAGACGGAGTCGTATCACAATCGGCCAGAAAGAGAGCAGTGATAAAGATAAAATATTTAGAAATAAACAGTTTTTCGGCTATTTTATCCGAAAATTTATCCAATGCAAAACGCAATTTTACTTTAGCCATTCCGTTTCCCCATCCGTAACCAAATCCTTAATACGTTTTACCACTTGCTAACATCCCTTCAAACTAAGTAGTAAATATCTGATGTAACTTTACATAAAATAATTAAGATGTACAAAGTTTTTTTAGACGTTTAATGGGAATATTCTTCGTAAAATGTCAATAGATAAATTTGCAAACTGCGTCAGCAAGCATCAACGTTGTTGGTGCAATCCAATTACACTAAAAGTTTCCCTAACTACTAATCCGATTCTTCACTTATCGCCCGTTAGTCGACGGACTCCTCATTCAGAATGACATAGCAGGATTAATTATCCTGTCAATCTCGTCTGTCCCGCCAAAGGTAGGATTAATCTTGTCAAAAATCTCCGCGTTCTCAGCGCTCTCCGCGGTTTACTTATTTTTCAGCGCCTGGAACACCTTCTCGGCCGTAATCGGCAATTCTTTAAAACGGATCCCGATCGCATCGTAAATCGCATTGGCGATCGCCGGCGCCGGGCCGTTGATCGCTATTTCGCTGACCGACTTGGCGCCGTACGGGCCGTTCGGATCATAGGTTGGAATGATGAAAGTTTTCATTTCAGGGATGTCGGCGGCGGTGAAAATCTTGTAGCGCCCGAAATCCGTGTTCATCTGCGCGCCGGACTCGCTGAAACGGAATTCTTCGGTCAAGGCCCAGGAAATGCCGTTGACGACCGCGCCTTCAACCTGGCCTTCGGCTAATTTAGGATTGATCGCCGTGCCGCAATCGACCGCCGAAACGTATTTAATGACCTGAACGACCCCGGTAGCCGTGTCAACCTCGACTTCAACGAAATTGGCCGCAAATGGCGGCGGCGAAACCTGCGAGATATTGGAAGCGACTGCCTGAATCTGGAATTGATTCTCGGTATAAAGGGCATACTGGCAAATGGCCCGGAAGGTCAGCGCTCCGCCCGGCCCGCCTGCTCCCGCAGAGTTGGCAGGCCAAATGACCTGCTTATCCGCGATTTTCAGATTCGCGAGCGGCTGACCGGACATTTCCGCGGCAACTTGCAGGATTTGTTGCGCGACTTCCGCGGCGCATTTGCGCACGGCCTCGCCGGAAATATAGGTTGTCGAGCTGGCGTAGGCGCCGACATCGAACGGCGTAAAATCGGTATCGGAAGAACAGACGATAATATCATCCACCTGCACGCCGAGGGTCTCGGCGGCGATTTGAGCCAGCACGGTATCGGAACCAGTGCCGATGTCGGTCGCACCGATATGCAGATTGAACGAACCGTCGTCATTCATTTTAATATAGGCCGCGCCCATATCGACCCGCGGAATGCCGCTGCCCTGCATCATACATGCCATGCCAAGGCCACGAACTTTGGTGCCGTTACGAATTTGCTTACCGCGGCGGTTGTACCAGTCGATCTCTTTCAGGCCGGCCTCGATACATTGCTCCAGGCCGCAGGATTCAATGCTCATGGCTACGCCTTCCTTGCCTTCGCCGAGTTTTTCGAAAATCGGTGAGGTTTCGCCGAGCCGGATACAATTTTTTCGGAAAAGTTCGACGACGTCATTGTTCAATCGGCGGGCGATGACATCCATCATCTGGTTCAGGGCAAAATAACCCTGCGTCGCACCATAGCCGCGATAGGCGCCAGCCACCGGCAGATTGGTATAGACGGTTTTGCCTGTAAAACGCTGATGCGGCGCTTTGTTAATCAATGGCAGAACCTTGGACCCGGCATTGGAAAGCACCGTCAGCCCATGCGCGCCGTAAGCGCCGTTGTTCATCAGCGCGTCGATCCAGATGGCGTTAATCGTGCCGTCCTTCCGCACACCGGTGCGCATCCTGATTCGCATCGGATGGCGAAAGCGCGACGCCCGCAATACTTCGGCGCGCGTGAGAACGATTTTCACCGGGCGGCCGGTGCGTAGCGTGAACAATCCGGCAAAATATTCCAGGAATACTTCCTGTTTACAGCCGAAACCGCCGCCGATGCGCGGCTTGATGACGCGTATCTTTTTCTCCGGAATCTGTAAAAGCATGGCGCAAATCCGGCGGGCATGAAACGGAACCTGCGTGGTGGTGACAATCACCAGCCGGTTTTTTTCATCAAGATAACTCAAAACGGCATGCGGTTCGATCATGGCGTGTGAAGCATAATGCGAATAAAAGGTCTCGTCAAATGTCAGATCGCTTTCGGCTAAGCCTTTTTCCATATCGCCGACGTTAATATCGACTTCCGCGCAAAGATTGCGTTCAGCTTCGTAGGGCATGCCGGCCGGATAACCTTTGCCCGGTTCGGAATGCAGAACCGGTGCGCCGGCATCCATGGCTTTTTCATAATCAAAAAGCGCCGGCAATATTTCGTATTCGACTTTAATCTGCGCAACGGCAGCTGCGGCGATTTCCGGCGTCTCGGCTAAAACCGCTGCGACTTTGTCGCCCACGAAACGCATCTTCGAATCGAACATAACCGTATCGTATGGCGACGGTTCCGGATAACCCTGTCCGGCCGTGGTGTACAATATCGCCGGTACATTACCGAAATGCGCAATATCCAGGACACCCGGCATTTTCTCCGCGGCACTTGTGTCGATGTAAATTATGCGGGCATGGGCATGCGGCGAATAGAGGAATTTCACATAGGCCACATCCGCCATCGGAAAATCATCCGTGAACAAGGCCCGCCCGGTGGCGAGCGACAGGCCGTCGATTTTCTTAACAGACTGATTAACTGTTACGAGTTGCGAGTTACGAGTTACGAGTTGCGGGTTGCGGGTTTTATTCATCGATAATCCTATCGTTTTTCTTTTCGTAAATAAGCGATGAGACCACCTATCATTTTTCCGATCTCATCAGTTAAAGCAGATAGTTGCTCATACTCCGCTGAATTGACATATTGTTGATCGGCAGCAATGATTAGTTGAGTCGAAATTTCTCCGGTCGATCCTTTTGCATACAATAGAAACTGAACAAATTCTTTGGGACGACTGCGTTCGAATCCCTCGGCGATATTACTCATCACAGAAATACAAGCTCGGCGTAATTGATCGATTAAAGCGTAATCCTTATGAAATTCCCCTCGACTGGTAAGTAAATATATTTGGTTTGTCAACTCCCTGGCTTTCTGCCAGGTTTCAATATCCTGATATGTCTTAAAAGTACTCAAACTTTTTTGTTTTTGTTATAATCCAAGTTCAGCTCAGAACTCGAAACTCGGAACCCGCAACTAATGAACTCTTCGAGCGGCATTCTTCACCCCTTCGATAATCTTGACGTAGCCGGTACAGCGACAGAGATGCCCGTCGAGAGCCGTCTTGATTTCGTCTTCGGTAGGCTGTGGATTGACCTGCAGTAAAGCATAAGCCGAAAGCACGACGCCGGGAGTGCAGTAGCCACATTGTACAGCTCCGGCTTCGACCAATTCTTCCTGAATCGGATGCGGTTTGTCCATGGTGCCGATGCCTTCGATGGTCGTAACGGATTCGCCATCTATGGCCGCCGTCAGCACCTGACAGGAATTGACCGGTTTGTTGTTCAACAATACGACGCAGGCTCCGCAATCACCCGTGCCGCAACCGTATTTCACGCCGGTATAGCCGTTGTTCCGCATGGTTTCCAGCAGATTTTCGCCCGGATGAATTACCAGCGACTTTAACTTTCCATTGATAGTCAGTTTAATTTGCATCGACCTGCTCCCTGATTTTAGTGAACGCGCGCAACAGTTCGGTTCGCAGCATATTGAGCAAGAACTCGCGGCTGAAATTCGGATTGTGTCCCGGTTTTATTTCCACGGCATTGATAATCGCGGGTATCTGCGAATCATTAATCGACAAACCCGTCAACCGATTTTCGACATTTATTAATCGGATAGCCACCGGAATCGCATTACCAATCGCAATGCGGCAGAGTACGATAGCGCCGGATTGGACTTCAATATACACGGCTAAATCCAGCGCCGAATAGTCGAAGCGTGTCCGGGCAAAGCGGTGATACACGCCAAAGCCGGGCGCGGGCGGAATGTCAATTTCCGTAATGAAAAATTTACTACTGCGCTTTAGTTGCAGGAAATCGGTAATCGAATATTCAGCGGCCTGAGCTCCGACGGCTTTCACGGAAGCATTTAGCGCCAGAAGCGGCGTCGGCACATTCGACCAGACCGGCCGGAAAGCCAGCGAGCCGCCGATGGTTATCAGATTTCGCAAAGGATTGGAAGCCGCCTGTCCGGCGGCCTGCCCTAGAATCCTGCGACTATCCGGCCAAGTATAATTCGCGATTTCATTGAAATGTGTACAGGCGCCTATCATCTTACCGGATGAATTTTCATTGATGTAATTCAGATTCAACCGCCGCAGGTCGATCAATCCCGCAACCGGACTGTTTTTCAAACCGGTCCCGCCGGCATAAGGAATGCCCTGATCGCTCCGTATGATATTCAAAACTTCGTCCACACTGCCCGGACGATACCACTCTTTAATATTTTCCTGCATTGTCTCTTCGCTTTTATTTAATAACTTTCACCGAAATCAAATTTCGGAAACTCAAACCAGCAAAGCAATTCTTTGTTAATGGTTCAATATCCGAACGGATCGGCGCTTTTATCCCAGATCTCCGGCCTGATTACCAGCACCGCCAGCAATCCATAAATTCCGGTCAGAGCGACTATTACTAAATCCAGAGGATTATCACTTAGTTTTTCTCTTCTATAAACATATTTTATAAAAACGAATAGTAAAAGAGAAACGGCCATACCGATGAGACCGAGATTGCCGCTCGGTCTCAGTCTAAAACTTTTATAAATACTGTTCTCCGATTCAGTTTCGATTTTAAACGGAAACAATCCCTTATCGATCCTTCCGATCATCGTTTTTTCGAATGGGACCATATCCATAAAACACGAATCAACCAGATTATACTTCAGGTCTGTAACGACACCGTATGTTTTTTCAGAATTAAAATATGAAATCACCCGGTAAAGCGGATCGGCAAAAAACCGCAGGGTCATTTCGTCCGCAGTAAAATCTTTCAGCGGCAGACGAATCAGTTTATAATTATCGTACGTAATCAGGTAAACCTCGTCTGAATTTGTAAATAAATACCCGTAAAATTCGCGACGCTGATCCTCTGCAATGGAGATATAACGAATTCCGAGATCCGGGCTAATTGCGGTTTTTTTACAGAAAGGTTTGTTCTTGATCGTTTTAACATGAAAAACGGATCCGGCCGCATCAACAATAAAGTAACCCTCATCGAAAGGTTTGCGTATGGTGGGATTCCCGGCAATTATTTTAGCCGGAAACGCAAAGCCGGCATTCTTGAGAGCAGCTGTAAAGTCAGAAGTCCGTCCCTCGTTGATGATATTTTTGCGGACATCAATAAATTCCATCCGGTCATTGATTCTGAAAACCTCATCCGGCAATACTATTCTGGCAAAATCCAATTCCGATCCAAACAATGGAAAAAGTTGAATTGAGGAATCGTGCAGATTGACCGGGCGCTGAAAAAAATGCTGGGACTTTTTGCGGATAGTCGATATATCGATCGGTATATTCTGAACTTTTTCGGGCAGGATATTCCATTTATCCAAATCCAGGTAATAATGAAACGGTAACAATTTTTCAAATTCGATCTGGGAATACGAATTGCCTTTTAAATCAAAATATTCGGTCTTCATATAGCTCAGCGTCCTTTGGATGACGAATTGCCTGACAATCGGGCTGTATTGAACAGCTATATAATCGGGACGCCTGCCGAAAATTTTCCAATAAAACTCGGGCAGGTAAACGGCCGCCATTAGAATAAAAAGGAGGATGAACATATAACGGGAAATTTTTGTAGGCATCACTTGCTCCCTTTCCTTAAACGGTAACCCGGAAAAATAATTGTAACCGCAAGCATAACAATAATAATTATATATTGCCATATGACAAACACATGTTCTTCATAACCACGTTCACTCAACATCAGACTAATCAATCCGCCGGCAACCAATATCAGTATAATCCGATATTTCCAGGAATGTTCGACCGTTATTGCCGCCGTAGAGAAATATCCGGCCATCCCGGATAGAAACCAAGGCAGTATCGTTTTTGCAGTGCTGATCACTATTTCGCTTGCAAAATATTTAGCCACTACAAGCAGAATTCCGCCATAGAAAAATAGATTGATTATCAGGAAAACTCCCGATCCGACACCTATCGTAAACAATAACATTTTAATTTCCGGCAGTGGCAGGTGAAACGACAACCGGAATCGGTTTTTAGTCATTTCCGGCCCAAATTGCGTCAGCCCCATCAAAATTCCGCCCAGAAGCGGAATAAATTTTACAATTCTATAAAACAACATTTTGTACTGGATAATGTAAAGCCAGATTTCAATTGGTTTTCCCATGGTCAGCATGTGACGAATATCCAGAAAAAGATACCCTGCAATAAAAAGAAAGATGATACAATATCCGAGCAGAAAATACCGAATCTTCAGCCATTCTTTATATAGTAATGATTTATACATCGTCAAACCCCTAATATTTTCCGGTTAATCCAATAAATGCTTCTTCCAATGTCATGGGAATTTCCTGAAAATCGGCGAATTCAATTCCGTGATTTTGCAGGTATTTCTGACAATCATCAACGGTAGCAAATGTATAGACCGTGAATTTATTCTTGATGTTTTCGTAGTTCTTAATGAAATCATCCTGTTCCAGCATCAGATCTGACCGGGAGGATTGAAAGGAATAACGGTGAAACGTCCGCATAAATTCCCGGATCGTCATCTGGAGGAGCACTTTCTGACGACCGATTATCAGGGTTTCATCGATAATTTTTTCCAGGTCCTGAATGATATGCGACGTAATTAATACCGTTTTCTTATTTTCCTGAACAAAAGCCTGTAAGAAATCCAGAAATAGGGCGCGGTATCCGGCGTCGAGGCCCATCGAATAATCATCCAGAATCATCAGTTCCGGATTTTGCGCCAGAATCAGCCCCAGGGCTACCTGAGAACGCTGACCACAGGACATTTTGGATAACTTATGGTCATGCGACACTCCCATTTTATCGATTAACTCGTAATAAAATTCCTTTCGCCAGGCCGGGTAGAAACTCGCATAGAATTTTTCTATCTGGGTTACGCTCATGAAATCATACGCCAGGTGTCCCTCATGCAAAAGTCCGATACGAGTTCGTGTTTTGGGAGATAAACTATGCGAGTTTTCACCGAGCACCATACACTGCCCGCTGGTCGGTCTTAGAAATCCCATCAGAATGTTAATCGTCGTGGTTTTTCCCATCCCGTTCTTTCCCAGCAAGCCGAAAATGCGCCCTTTTTTAACGATAAAATTCAAATCATTCAACACCAATTTGGAGCCGTATCGGTGCGTCAGATTGGTACATTCGATTACATTTTCCATGCTTTACCTTGTTTTAATGTTTTTTAAGTAACGGCGAAAGTTAGTATACCATTGATTCCTTAGCAATAATTGAATAGATTTGTTGGGCTTTTTAAAAATTAATACAAACAAAATAGGATCTGCCTTTGATGAAATATATACCACGATTGATCTGTTTGGGACTGGTAACAATTGCTGGCATATCGAGCTTACTGGCTCTCGATGAGTCGCGTGTCAAAGAATACACATTGGATAACGGATTAAAAGTCATTACCTATGAAATGCACAACGCCCCGGTTATCTACTCCCAATTAACTTATAACGTCGGCTCGAAATACGAACCATTCGGCCAGACCGGTATCAGCCATATCGTTGAACACATGATGTTCAAGGGCACGGATCGCTTCCCGAAAGGCACGATCTCCGAATTAATCAGCGCCAACGGCGGCATTTATAATGCTTACACATCATCAGACATTACGGTTTACTATGAACTTTTACCGAAAAATATAATCGACCTGGCTTTCGATATTGAATCGGAGCGAATGTATAAATGCGCCTTCGATCCGGCTGAATTTCAATCTGAGATCAACGTTATTGCCGAAGAACGCAAACAGCGCACTGAAAACAGTGCGACCGGAATTCGGCGCGAAGAACTCAACACCCTGTTGTACAAGAACCATCCTTATCGTAATCCGGTGATCGGTTGGATGAATGATATTCGCAATGCCAAGCGTGACGATGCTTATAAATATTACCGGACTTACTATACGCCTAATAATGCCACGCTCGTGTTGACCGGCGACTTTGAAACGGCCGCGATCTTGAAGAAGGTCAAATCCTATTTCGGTAAAATCCCGCGCGGACCAGAACTACCGGCAATGAGCTTTTACCGGGTGCCACAAACCGGCAAGAAAACGCTAGACTTTGTTCACTCCGATATCCTTAACGAATCCATTCAGTATTATTTTGAAGCGCCAACCAGGTTTGAGGCCGACGGTCCGGTACTGTACGTCGCCGGCCAGGTTCTGGGAGCCCGCAGCTCGACATCCCGTCTAAATAAAAAATTGCACCGCGAAAAAAGAGTGTGCGAATCGGCGACGGCCGGACTCTCTTTCACCAAAGATCCTTCGACTTTCAATCTCACCGCCAGCCTGATGCCGACCGCCAAAATTAGCGAGGTCGAGGCTTTAATCCAGAGAGAAATCGACAGTTTAGCCACGACTCCTGTTCTGGAATACGACCTGCAAAAAATCAAAAATCGGATCATTTATAACGAACTGACCAGCAATCAACATAACGACGAAATCGGAGGGCTGATTGGAACATACGACAATTTTTTTAACTGGCATTATATCAATCAGTGGAACCAATTAGTCATGGCAGTTACCCCCGACGATGTCATGCGCGTGGTTAACAAATATCTGAAAACCAACAACTTCGTCGCCAGTTATTCGCATCCGGATACGACTGCCAGGTCCAGGCGGGAACCTATTGATGAAGGGGAAGAAAATGAAACGTTGGTGCCAATAACCGAACCGGAACAAATAATAGAAACAAAGGACATCGTTTTGAATCCGGAAGTCCGCCAAATCTATTTCCCTAAACTGGAAGAGGTCATTTCACCAAATCCGATTTCACCACTGATTGCCATTGTCAAACTTAAAAATGGTATTCCGGTTTACTTACTGGAAAATCACGATTTTCAGACCATAATGCTGATCGGAAATATCGAGACCGGCCGCATGGAGGAAGAAAACCTGCATCCTGGCATTCGGCAAATGACGGTCGGCCTTATTGCACGCGGAACCACCAACCGCAAATATGAAGACTTACTCGAAGAGCGGTCGTTCACACCGTATTCATTCGATCTTAGCCAAAGCTGGAACAAGATCGTTTTCCAGGGTTACGGTTTATCCAAAGATTTCGACAAAATCCTAAAAGCCAATTTTGAAATAGTGACTCAGCCGATTTTCCCCGAGTCCGAGATTGAAAAGGTGCGACCGTCTCTCATTAAATCCGCCCGCGAATACAAAGAAACCGATCGGATGAAGGCTTTCTACACGATGTATGAAAAAGTATTCGAGGGTCATCAGTATTCCCTGCCGTATGCCGGCGATCCGGAAACTTTCAATACCATGACCAGTCAGGATCTGCGGAATTTTCACGCCAAATATTACTCGCCGGATAATCTGAGCCTGATGGTCGTTGGCGATTTTAATAAGAAAGAGATTGTTGCCAAGCTGAATGAAACCTACGGCCAGTGGAAACACAAGTCCGGTGATCCGCACCTGGCATTTCAAAAAGCCAAAGCCATCAAAGGTAAAACCGTATACGTTTTCGGAAATCCGGAATATAAACAGTGCCGGGTCGACCTCGCTATCAATCCGATCGAGGGTGGCATCAAGGTCGACAATCCTGATATTCAGCCTCTCAAACTACTGGAATCGATCTTATGCGGCAGTTCTCTGACCTCCCGCATGGGCAAGGAATTACGCGACAAACAGGGCTTGAGTTATGGCATTAAAAGCAACCTGTGGATTCGGGATCAGGGCGGTTACTGGAATATCCGCACCGAATTAGACAAAGCCAACCTCAGCAAGATGATTCACGGCATTTTCAATGAAATCGATAAAGTGCAAAAATATGGCGTAACAGACGAGGAATTGGAAAAGGCCAAGGCCCGCAGTATTGCCATGCTGAGCATGAATACCCGCACGCCGGATGAAATAGGATTGATAATTTTTGACCTGATTCAGAATAAACAACCATTGGATTATTTCGATCAGAGCAAACAGAGAATTCTGGCGGTCACCAAAGCCGATATTCAGCGCGCCGCCAATAAATATCTCAATACCGATAATTACATTCTGGCTGTGTCGGGCGATATTGCGCCTGATGCGCTGGATGAATTTAAATAAACGAGCCGGTTGAATATGAACAAGCGAATCATTACAATTCTGATGTTGGTTTGCCTGACCATTCCTGGAATAACCTCGACTATTACCGGGAAAATTACCTGCCAGATGGAGAAAAAAAACATCCCCGACGCCCTGGTAATTCTCCAGAAGCGGAACGATCCGGACTTTTCGCGCACCACGGTTTCCGACAAAACCGGGCAGTTCATTATGACTAACGTGGCTACCGGAGTCTACAATATCGAAGCGGTGCATGACGGCTTTTTTAAAAATGTCCTTTTTGATCTGAAAATTGAAGAAGGACAAACTTATACGATCAATGTTAAATTGCTGGTACACGAGGGCAAATCGGCCAGCGACTACTGTTTCATGCTCGGTGGAATCGAAGTTCGTTCGGTACAGAAGGAACTGATACCCGAATCTCCGGTCACAACCCGCAAGATCGACACCGGCGAAATTGAACATATGCAGGCGACCAGCCTCGGAGACCTTTTGACCCTGGTTCCGGGTGTGGACAAGTCGCAAAATCCGGGTCTGTCTACAAAGTCGGAGGTCGGATTGCGCTCCGTTAAATCGAACGCCGTTTGGGGACAAGTGGAGTCTTTCGGTTCGGCCATCATTGTTAACGGCAACCAGATATCGACCGATGCGAATTCTTCTTCTAGCTACCTGTCGGGTTCAGCGGTCAGCGGCTTGGATTTACGTATTATTCCGGCTGATAATATCAAATCGGTCGAGGTCATTACCGGCATTCCTTCCGTCGAATACGGCAACTTCGCCAGTGGTGTCATCAAGGTCGAAACCAAGATCGGCCGGACTGCTCCGAAACTCAACGCAAAAATCAATCCAGACACCAAGACCGCCAGTTTTTCGCACGGCGTAAATCTGGGGCGTTCGGTGCTGGATTATCACCTGAATTACGGGTACAGCGAGCGCGACCGGCGCAAGGAAGGCGATGAGTTTCAACGCATTCATGTCAGCGGTAACCTATCCGGCGATTATCTGAACAAACGTCTGGAAACGCATTTCGGCGGCAGTCTGACAAAATTAATTGACAATGAAAAACCAACCGATGCCTTTCAATCCGCTTCTTACGATAAGGGCTTTTTAGCGACCAGTAATTTCGACTTTGTATACAAACAAGACGCAAACAGAACCTGGAATGGCGCTTTTTCTGTTAATCTCGACAAAAAAAATAATTACCATTCGAAATGGGTTGCAGAAAATTTCAACGTCGAGTACGATACAACCCTGATTGATACCGTCATTACCGGTACAGGCACATCGTATCAGACCATCGACACGACCCTGATAAAGATCCTGCCCGGATTTATCGGTAAGATGCAAGAAATCGGTGAAGAGTGGAAAATTTCCGGTCGCATTCAGCGCAAACTGATCCTGAATACTGCCAGAGTGAAACATGATCTCCTATTTGGCACAGAAGTAAATTATGAGAAAAACACCGGCCAGGGATTGGTGATCGACGAAAAACATCCCTATTACGGCCAATATTCTTCCCATCGTTCCTATTCCTTCGATGATTATCCCGACCTGACGACCCTGAGCGCCTATGCCGAAGACGTTATCAGCGGAAAATTTCTTTCCTGTCGCTATAAGTTAATGCTGGGAATTAGATACGATGCCTATTCCCCAACCGGCTTCAATTTCGGGAATATGTTCAAGGATAAAGCCTTCCTGAAATCGGAGCACGGCGATTTCCTCAGTCCGCGCGCTAACCTGCAGTACAATTTAAGCGATGACTTTCAAATCCGTCTGGGCGCCGGCCGCAGTGTCAAAGATATTTCGTTAGGTTATATTTTTAAGGCTCCGGCGTATTTCAAATATCAGGTCGGGGATACGATCATCGAAGAAGTCCAGATTCAGTATAATCCCGATCTGCAGGCCTATTCTATCGATAAATACGAGGTCTCGGTCGACTGGCAATTCAGTGATAAAGTCGGCTTTTCACTGACTGGTTATCAACAAACCTCCGACGACATGCCTACTAAAGTAGATTATCCCTGGGGCTATCAGATCAATCCCGACACAGTTACCGCCGCCAATTGGGTCAGATACGAAAACCGCGGTTGGAGTCGTTCCCGCGGCGTAGAATTCACCATGCGCACCCAGCGCATACGTAGTTTCCAGTACCGGATGAACATCACTTACCGATTTAACAAGCATGGACGAACGGGTTTGTCATATGATTCAAGTCCGGAAAATTGGGAAGACATCTGGTACAAGCCGGATTCTTACTGGAGCGAAAAGGTCATCGTCGATTACCAGATCAATTATATCAGTAATCGCCTGGGAATATGGATCACTCTGGACGCCCAGCAAATTCCGCTTGAACATTACAAACATATTTATAACGGCAATTCGACTTATAAAACCGAAGATGGCATAACTAATTTATTTTATCAGGGCATGACCTATTATTATGACCGCTACACGGAAAGTACCGGCGGTCGGTGGCTGTTCAACTTCCGAATGACAAAATCGCTCTCGCAGAACACCGAAATTTCATTGTTTGTCAATAATATACTGGATGACCGGGCCACCTGGAAAAAGTTCGACGGTTCTTACGACGAACTCAATTCACCAATCTTTTACGGGATGGAGGTAAGTGCTCAATGGTAAAGAAAGGTTTGATTTTTCTAATTTTTTTGTCACTGGCTTTAACCACCTGTTTTAAGGATAAACCAACCGAATTAGACGGCACATATTCCATCCGATTGGTTCTCGTTTTCAGAGACAGTACCCTTGGATATGATGAAAGACTAAAAAATGTCACTGTACAGCTACATACGGATGAATATAGTTTAGATGACTATTCCGCCACTGCCGATGATTCCGGAGTTGTAGTATTTGAGAATCTTGCCTGGGCATCCTTCGATCCGAAAGTCAAAGTCCAAATTCAGTTACCTTATATTGATACCTACGGCGTCGCCCGGCCGGACTCGTTAATTAATTATACACTCGTTGATACTGTCGTAATTCTTAATCCGACCGAAAATGCAATGCTTACCGATACGATCTTTACCATTACAGCTAATTCCCTCCCCGGTTTGAAAATCAATGAAATTTATTATACCGGCCCGGAGAACAGGGATAATTGGTTCTATGATCAATATGTTGAACTGTACAATTCATCCGAAGAGGTAAAGTATTTAGACGGCATGATCGTTTGCCGGATTTACCATATGCTGGATCGGGTGACCTACGCTTTCCAATTTCCGGGTGAACCGCTGACCGGAACAGAATATCCCGTTCAACCGGGTGAATTTGTTGTGTTGGCCGCCGATGCTACTAATTGGCTGACACTGTATAGCACTAGCGTCGATCTTTCCGGCGCGGCCTGGGAATTTGTGAACGCCATGGATTTCGGCGATACTGATGATAATCCGAATGCTCTCAATTTGCATAATATTATGACTGGTAAAACCGTTGATTTCATGATTAACCTGTCCTCAAATGTCATCGCCATTGCCGATGGCAGCGATTCCATCATGACTGACGGTTTGGACATTGGCACAGTGGTCGACTGTGTCGAATATTGCAGTATCAGTAGTGGCGAACGAACAAACAAAGACATCGATAAAATTCTTGACCAGGGTTGGGCCGGGATCGGCAATCAACGCTACAGCGGTCAATCGGTCGAAAGAATCTTGCCGGGTTTTGATACTAACAACTCTTTCAATGATTTCGTGATTATCAAACCGCCAACCCCTGGTTATCAGCATTAGGCGCCCATGACTTCGAATTGTGACCCGTCATCGAAAAACAGGAGTATAATGAACATTCGTCGTTCTAAAATTCATGTTCTCCGCCGGAAGGTCAATCACCTGGTTTCCGGATGGTTGATCAGCCTGCTATTAATTCCGGTTCTGCTGGCCTACGACAATCCCCTGGTATCAGAAATTCAGCCCCGCAACATCATGTTCAATCGCTACGGCCTGACCCTTTACGATCTTTCAATTAACCCGGCATTATTTGGCATTTCCTATCCGGACAATATCGATTACTACCAGACCAGATATGACAATTATCAAAATACTTACCGGCGGACATTCGATCCCGGACATCAGAATAATTATGAAATCCGGGTCATTTCCGTCAAACATCTAAGTGAGCGGGTTACTTTATTATCCGGGATCCAATATAATCGCACCGTCTTGAGCAATGTCTATCGCTCCCTCGAAAAAAATTTCTACGATGAATTCTTTACCATCTGCGACACCACCACCGGATCAACTGCCTACGACGGACCGCAGGTCCGGTTTTTATACGACTACGCTCTGACGAACAGAATCCACCTGGCGTGCGAAATCAATTATGGAGTCGAAGAAGGACTGAAAGATATTTATACCAAATGTGAAACTATCGTGCGCAATACTGAACTTCGCGGCGGAATCAGCTTCATTTCCGGTAATCAGAAAACAGTGCTGGGACTAACGGGTGTTTTTTACGACGCTCAACGCAAGTATGAAGCCGTGAAAGACCTTCAGGACGCTTTTGCAATCACCAATTTTGGCCTGCATGTTTCCAAAGCCGAGAATCCCAGATCGACGATTCGTAAAAACGATGATCGCGGCGGCGGTGAGATTGATCTTCAAATGATCCGAAAAGACTTCCTTTGGCCGGGTCTGACGCTGAAGATAACGACCGGATATTGCGGCCGTTCGGATTATGTGTCAACCGGCAGTGTCCAGAAACCCAATCCGCGCGGCTACTGGGTGCGCCAGGTTTACCGGGGAATTACCAGTCTGATCTATGCTCCCAATTCTGAAAAAAGCCGTCTTGATTTTCTCTACGAATATCGCCTGACCGGCGACTGGGCCAAGTCCGGTAATCACGATGTCGTTATCATGGAAAATAAGGAAATCCTCAACGCCTTCAACCTGAACTGGCAATTTCATCTGCTCAAGAGGCTGTTGATCAATACCGGGGGTTATTTTACGGCGAATGCCTGCGATTACCGGGAATATATCGTACCATTTAAATACGACCAGACTGATAATCAGTTATCGGCTTTCCTGAATATCGCTTTACAAGTCAATCCAATTTTGTCAGTTTATCTGCTTGGTGACCTGAAAACGATTGACCTTTACTACTACTGGGATGCCGATCGGGCAACCCGATACTCCGGCGAATTGGGTTTGGAACGGCTGACGACTTTCGGACGGTTCGGAGTGGCAGTCGAAACATCTCAAACAACCTTTGACGGGACCGATCGGAAGGATCGATCGATTGGAATTAAACTTGCCCACTGGAGATAATATTCTGTTATAGAAAGTACTTGAGTTAAATCATAAAAATGCTTATAATCAGTTTAGTGGGTTTTATATCGTATAATTTTAAAGATAAGGAGAAAAAATGAAGAAAGCGTTAACATTTGCTATTGTTATGTTTTGTTTGGCGACGTTGCTCTTCGGCGGTTCCTGGGAAACCGTTAAAGTCGCTTCGACAGACATGTCTGTCGATAAGGCATCTTTTATCGATGTCAACACCGGCTGGATAATTTACAGCACGACTTATCCAACTGATCAGATGGGGCGGGTTCAAAAAACCCTCGACGGTGGTGCGACCTGGACAGTCGTTCGTGCAGCCGACGCATCATCTTATGCCTGGAACGATATCGAATTTTTCGATGCCAATGTCGGATACGCCTGTGGTGAAGGCGGAGTAATTTACAAAACGACCAACGGCGGAACAGAATGGACCATGGTCGGTGACACCAACACTATTAAAGTTGAACTGTACAATCTGGATGTAGTCAGCGCCAATGTGGTGTATATTGCCGGAAAAAATAACACCGTGCTTAAAACAACCAACGGTACTTCCTTCACCAAGCTTAGCTACAATTTCGATGGCGATATGACCAATACCGATACGACCCGCGATGATCTGGACGGAGGTATCGCTTTCTTTAATGAAAACAGAGGCGTCGTGGCGGTCGATTTTACCAAAGAAGCCACAATTTGGTGGACTGAGGATGGCGGTACGGCCTGGCATCCGGTAAAAGTCGCTGCAGCTTTTCCGACCGGAGCTACCTCATACCGGGTTTACGATGTCGCTGTCGGGGGAGACTCGACTGTTGCTCTGGCATGTTATCACCGGGCTTGCCTGGTATCGACTAACGGAGGCCGCACCTTTACCGATAAAGGAGTCGACAATCTGGGCTATGTTTACACTACCTATGCTGAAATTCTCGATAATAACACGATTATCTATGGCGGCGGCTCGGATAATTACATGGCGATGACCACCAATGGCGGAATCAATTGGACGCCCATTTCCACTCCGACAGGTCAAACATTTGCTGCAGCTGACTTTGTTGATGCCAATACCGGATTTGTCTTCAACTATTATCAGCAATGGTATAGAACCAGTGACGGCGCCGCCAGCTGGACACCATTAAACGCCTGGCCGGGAATCGGATTCTGGGGATTGGCTTTCCCGGAAGCAAATAAAATCGTGCTGACAGCCTCGAGCGGGGCTGAAATGACCGTTAGTAACGATGGTGGCACGACCTGGTCTTATCCGGATAACTCGATTACCAAGCTTGACGGAGATATTTTCGAATGCGAGTTTGTCGACGCCAGTAACGGCTTAATGGGTGGTACCGGCGGATACATATTAAAAACAACCGATGGCGGTTCTACCCTGACGGCAATCTCCAACCCGATGTATACCGGTAATAAAGCCATCAATGCTATGCATTATCTGAATACCGATACGCTTTTTGTTGGCGGCGGAAGCGGATATGTATGTTACAGCTTCGATGGCGGCAGTACGTGGACTAAAGGTACGGCGGGATCAAAGACGGTCTATGATATTTGGCCTTTAGCTGGGAACCAAGTCGTAACAACTTGCGCCAGTGGTGAATATTACACTTCGACTGATTCAAAAACCTTCACTAAACTGGGAGCTACTACCGAAGCTCAAAGCCTGCGCGCAGTCAAATTCCGCAACGGCATTGGCATTATCCCGGGTGCCAAAGGCTATATCTACCGTTCTACCGCTTGGAATGTCATGCCAACTCTGGTTTATACGGCAAGCAATGCAGCTGAACTTTACGATGTGGAGTTTGTCGATGATAATACAGTTTATGTGGTTGGACAGTATGGGACGATCCTTAAATCATCTGACGCCGGATTAAACTGGACGGTTGAAACTAGTCCAACAACTGAAGTTCTCCAGAAAGTCCGCTACGATGGCGGCGCTCTCTGGGCTGTTGGCCAAAATGGTACCGTCTTGAAAAATCAAATTGTTCTGACGCCCGAAGTCAATGTCACTTTTCTGGCTAATACAGCCGGTGTGCCGGATACACTCTGGGAGAGCAGTACTGTTCAGGTCAGAGGCCAGTGGCCATTTACCTGGGGAGCGGATAGTCCACATATCATGTCTTCAGAAAGCGGCGATTATTGGGCTTATACTGTTACATTTCCGCGTGACAGTCTGAACAAGACGATCGAGTACAAATTCTGCACCTTCCCGGTTGCACCCGGTGACCTAACCGGTGAAATGAATGGCTGGGAAGCCGCCAACAACCGTGTTTTGGATTTACGGACATTTACCGGTTCCGATACGACCCTGCCGTTACAGTATGTTGACGGCTGGAAGGCTGGCGGCGATTATCAGCAGTTCGACAAGCCGTTCGAGACAACCGATTCGATTGACGTATTTCTGCGGGTTGATATGGAAGCCCTGATCAAGTCGGCTTCTTTCAATCCGGCCACGGAATATGTCGGTGTGCGCGGCAGTAATGCCTGGGGCGACTGGAGCGGTGTCCCGAGTTTTAACTGGAACGCTACTCATCAGTTTATGCCTGAGAATGTGCATGCCAATGGCATCTGGGGTTCGACCTACAATGGCACCTACTTCTGGAATGGTGTACTGCATCTGCCGGCGAGTTGGGCCGGGACTGAGATTCAGTACAAATTCATCATTGGAGATGCCTGGGGCCGCAATGAAGACAATAACCGCTCGTTCGTATTGCCCGCTGACGGGAGCGACGTGACAGTTCATTGGGTCTGGTACAACGATGCTCCACCGGCCGGATTCTCGGGGAATGATACCACTGACATTACCTTTTATGCTGATCTGAGCAAAGCGGTGGCCAACAACGGTTTTGAGGTTGGTGACACCCTGCTGGTCAGATATGGCTATTTCGGCAGTTCCGTGGAAGTCAAGACCGAAACGATGCTGAGAGTTCCGGGAGAAATCCAGTACTACACTACCGTTGAAGATGTGCCGGTCGTATTCAGCAAACCTTTGTACTATCAGTACTACATGGTCAAGGGTGGCGTCGAACAGAGGGAAGTCTATTTTAATTTTGACTACACCGGAGCGGTGCCGTCTGAGGCTGAACGCCGGGCTTATGAGGTCAACAGCGTCACCGAGGTCATTCAGGACAATGTCAACAGTGATGTGGATGCCCGCCGGATGCCGATATTCCGGAACAACCGGTTATTGTCCAAGGCGATGACTCTGACGGTTGAGTGCGATCTGCGTCCGGCCTATTATCAGGTTTGGGCAGGCTCGACTCTGGATGATATACAGGCCGGGGTTGATATTACCCCGACCTTGCTGGCGACCTATCCTGACACGTTGGCCAGGTTGGGCTTGTTCATTAACGGACCGATGTCCAATAATGGCGAAGGCACCTGGGCCACCTGGGGCGGTACCTTAGCCGGCGACGTCAATCGTAAAATGTACGATGATGGTACAAATGGCGACGCTACGGCCAACGACACGATCTATACGGTGGTTTATAGTTTCACCACCAGTCAAAGGGTCGGCCAGGAATTCAAGTTCGGGATCGGTGGCGGCGACAACGAGAGCGGCTACGGTCTGAACCATATCGAGAATATTGACGACACCAATCCGACCTACACCATGCAGGTTCAGTGGGGTTCGATCAATCCGAAATTCTACTCGGCCTGGGATTATGACAACCGGCAGCCGGCGAACGGCGTCAAGGATGAAGCGCTGCCGATCGTGACCAGATTTGCTCTTGAGCAGAACTTCCCGAATCCGTTCAATCCGACCACGCAGATTCGCTTTGCGGTGCCGGAAGTAAGTGATGTGCAACTGACGATCTACAATATGCTGGGCCAGTTGATCCGCAAGACCACTTACAATAATCTGAATATTGGTGTTTACAATTACTTCTGGGATGGCAGGGACCTTAATGGCAACAGCGTGGCTTCTGGCGTGTATTTCTACGAATTACGCGCCGGCGATAAGTTCCGCGATCTCAAAAAGATGATACTCTTGAAATAAAAATAAGATTATCAAAAACCAAAAAGGGGCTGATCAGTCGATCAGCCCCTTTTTATTTACGCGCCACTGATAATTTTTTACTTATATGATTACATATAACAAATATTGAACCATCCATAATTCGACCCTAATTATAAACTGGAAAAAACCAGATAATATCAGGATGAACACGACAGCATTTTCTTTTATGAATTCCTCAAATAAGTTTATATTACCTACGGTATTTTTGAATGGGCATTATCGAAAAAACAAACCGGGAGATGTAGAAGTATGAGAAGAAATCTTTTCCATAATAAAACCAAACTATTATTCCAGGCAGCGATCATATTATTAGTTGTCACCCTTTTGATTATCGGGTTTACAGACAAAACCAAAAAGGCTGATTTCGAATCGTATTGTCCTTTTGGCGGCTTGATTTCTCTTGGCAGTAAATTTCAGCTCGGTTCTATGTCATGCAGTATGAACGAAACCCAGGTATTCATGGGAATTGTGCTACTGATTGGAGTTATTCTGTTCAGCAAGCTGTTCTGCGGATACATTTGCCCGATCGGAACTATCACCGAATGGCTGAATAAACTCTTTGCCCGATTTAAAATTTCGATAGTACTTAAAGGTAAATTCGACCGGATCCTGCGTCTCGGTAAATATATTCTGCTCTTTTTTACGGCCTATTTTACAGCAACCACCAGCGAGTTGTGGTGTAAGAAATTCGATCCGTTTTTTGCAACGGTGACCGGATTCGGCAGTGATACAGTCTTATTGGTCGGGATAATTACCATCTTGACTGTCATTGTTCTGTCGGTTGTCATTCGTTTCTTCTGGTGCAAATACGTCTGTCCGCTGGGAGCCCTGAGCAATATCTTCAGCAATATTTTAATCACCGCCCCGATTCTGATTATTTACTTCGGCCTTTTCCTTTTCGGTATCAAACTGCATTTTCTCTGGTTGATCCTGGCTCTCTGCCTGTCCGGAGCGCTCACGGAAATCCTGAGATTTAAATTTTTCTCACTTACTCCTTTCCGCATTACCGTAGATAAAGACACTTGTACCGGCTGTGCCCAATGTGACGACAATTGTCCGCAAGGCATTCCCGTCAGCTGTTATGAGAAAGTGACTCACCCGGACTGTACGCTCTGTCTGGATTGCACCAAAGAATGCATCAGTCATGAAATCATCCGACTGAACAAAAAGAATTATACCTGGATTCCGCCGGTCGCTTTAATCGGCCTGTTCATCTTCGGCCTGTTGGTTGCCCGTAATTTCGAATTCAAGACCCTGTCGGAACGCTGGGGCAATTATACCGAACTGCAATCCATCCAGAAATTTGAAATGGACGGACTGAAATCCGTCAAATGCTGGGGTAGTTCCAAATCCCTCCAGAACAAATTAATGAAGAAACGCGGTATTGTCGGCCTTGACACCTATGTTAAAAGTCATCACATCGTGGTTTACTACGACAGTTCGAAGATCAACCTGTACGGCGTAAAAAAAGCAATCTTTTCGCCCTATCAGTATAAACTCCAGAAATTCGACAATTATCAGCCGCAGAAGATTGCCGTCTTCGAGATCCCGATTTACGGGCTATGGGATTTGCAGGATAACGCCGATTTAATCCGCATGTTGCGGGCTAATCCCGCTATCGTTGGCTTTGAAACCAATTTTGGTGAGCCGGTTATCGCAAAAATTTATATAGAGCAGGATAAAGTTCCAGAGGACTCGATCATCTGGCTGATTCAACAAAAATCCTATGAGAAGCTCCTGCCCGGCGGTAAGACTGAAATGGTAAAAGTCGATTTCCGGTACGAAGGTAAAGGGGCATTTGTCGATACTCTGGACTATATTACCTTTCGTCGCAATCTCTTCACCGCTTACGATCAATCCTATAACGATTACATAAATTACAAACCGGCCGACCTGATGATCTTCGAAATCGGCTTTCAGGATGCAGAAAGCATTGCGGCCCGGCGCGCTTTAAAATATCTCACCAGCCATGTTTCAGTTTTCGATGGTACCGTACGGGTAAGAACCGCTTTTACTGATCGCTCAGCCCTGCTGGTCTATTTCGACCCCAAACAGGTAACGCCCAAACAAATCCAGGCCAAACTTACCGAATCCGTCCTGAAAGTCATTATGTCCGATAATGAAACCAAAGAGATGGAAAATCCTTTCGTATTCGATGAACCGGTGCGGATTTACAAAGTAACGCCGGAATTATACCAATCGCTAAAAAAACTAACTGCGGAGTGAGCTGGTATTGGGAATAACCGTTAGATTCCAATGCTGAATATAAACTTACCGATCGGAGAGCAACCCTGATGTCCGCAACCCGGTCAAAACATCGGCGCCTGTTCTGGTTATGGTTTGGCTTGACGGCCTCTCTGGCCTTTGGCGCTGAACCGGATGCAGTCCTGAAAGGCAAAATCAGTGACGAACAGGGAGTGCCGCTGTACGGCGCGAATATCGTTTTAAAGGAAATTTACGCCGGATCCGCGACGAATGCTGACGGCTTCTACCAGATCAAGACCAAACCGGGCGAATTTACACTCGAAATTACCTTCGTCGGATACGAAAAAATTTCCGAGAAAATCTATCTGAAATCAAACGCTGTTCTGACCCGCAACTTCCGGCTAAAAATCGAATCATTCAAAATCGGCGGTATCGTCGTTGTAGCTGAGAAAGAGCTTCTACCGTCACAAGCTTCTACTACTACGACCATCTCATCCGGTGAGATCGAACACATCCAGGCTTCAAGTCTGAGCGATGTAATGAAATTAGTCCCTGGTCAGCGTTTCGAAAATCCCGGTTTGCAAAGCCTCAAGCAGGTATCGATCCGTACCAGTTCAACTGATACTGACGCCGATCGTAACGCGACTTTCGGGACTTCAGTCATCGTTGATGGCGTCCCGATTTCTAATAATTCCAACATGCAGGTCAATACCTATGCCAATTCCGGCACTGTTCAACGCACTACCGAAAATTCTGGCATCGATCTACGGCAGATTCCGGCCGATAATATCGCCGAAGTTGAAGTTATTCGTGGTATTCCCTCGGCGAGGTATGGCGATCTGGCTTCCGGTATCATCAAAGTCCAGACCAAATCCGAATCCCTGCAACAGCGTTTCAAGTACAAATACAACCTGCAAAATCAGGAACTGAACCTGAATGGCGGAACAAAAATCGCCGGCCAGATCATCAATTATAATCTCAATTACGCCAACAGCGTCCGGGACGTTCGCATCGATGATTACGATTACTCGCGCATCTCCGGGCAGCTTTCCCACATCGCCCGTTTCTTTGGCAATCTTTATACCCTGGATAATAAAATTTATTACACGCGCGCTTTCGACGAACAAGGCCTGATCAAGGGCGACGTCCTGCTGACCGAAAGATACAACCGCGATTACGTTATCCGCTATAATCACAACAGCAAATTCATCCTGACTCCGACCCAGAAACTCGAATTCGCCTACGCCCTGAATTACACGCGTCAGAATTCATACTCAAAGAAATTGCTGACCGCCGACAATACTTATATTTCGGATCGCATGACAGAAGGCACGCAGGAAGGCGTTTTTTTCAAGACCGATACCACCGAAATCTGGGTAAAAGGCCGCAGTTTGAATCATTACTCCAGCATTGATTACAACTCCACTTTCAATATTTTCAAAACTGTACATAATTTCCTGGTCGGCGCCAACTATCGCATAGAAACTAATAACGGTCAGGGCAGAATCTTTGATCCGTTACACCCACCCTATTTGACTTCGGCTTTTCGTGACCGTCCGCGCTCATACGACGATCTGCCGGCACTGAGAATTTCCAGTTTTTACCTTGAAGATAAAATCACGGGAAGTTTGCTAATTCCCTATACCATGATTTTCGGCCTGCGTACCGAAGCCTATGGCACGGGTGACGTTATCTTATCAGATAATCATGGCCTCTTCTTCAATCCGCGTTTTAATTTTACCCTGACGCCCGGAGAAAACACCCAAATCCGGCTCGGCTACGGCGTCACATCCAAAGCGCCATCTCTCAGCATGCTTTACCCGAATCTGACCTACTACGACCTCGCGGATGTCAGCAATTATGTCGGCGTCGATTCACTCAATCAGGTGATTGTTTCGACCTACATCTATAATCCCGGCAATCCCAAACTGAAAGGCTACCAGCAATTTAAACGGGAATTGAGTTTCGATCAGAGAATTGGCGGACTGGGCTTCTCGCTGACCGGTTATACCAGCTCAGTTTACGGAGGTTTTGCCAATACGCTGATCCGGCCGGTCGCTCTGTACAAATACAATTATCCCAACTGGCCGGACACGACCGGCAAGGTCATTACCGACTCGATATATACCAGCTATTCGGTCATGAATAATTCGCAAAATCAGAAAACCTACGGACTGGAATTCTCGGTGCAAACTCGTCCGCTGACCGATTTGAAAGTCAAGCTGCGTATCGAAGGCGCCTATAACCTGACCGACAGCCACCAGAAAGGTTACGATTACAGTTCGACTTATCTGCGTGATACTCGCACCGACCAGAACGTCAAACCCTTTTGGAATGTCGTCGATACCCGCGCAGAAAACCTGCTGATCAATTACAAACTCGAATTCACAATTAAAGAACTGGGCGCCTGGATCACCTGTGAAGCCCAGCAAGTGATCTTCGATAAATACAGCCAGAGCGGCCTGAACGATTCGATTGCCGTCGGATACATCACCAACCACGGCGAGTTCGTCTACTTTGCTGAAAACGAGCGTACCCCCGATTTACCGGATGCCTTCAAACGGATCTATGCCGATTACTGGTCAAACATCGAGAACCAGAAAAATATCTGGGTGTTCAACTTGCGGGTCAGCAAATCCTTGTCGAAAGGTTCGGAAGTATCATTCTACGTCAATAATATTTTCAACTCCCATCCGCTCTATAAGCGCAGGCGCACTACGTCCTCGAGTACTTCTTATGTTCGCCTGAACCCGGATTTATACTTCGGGGTGGAATTCAGTGGAATTTTCAATGATCTGTGGAAATAAAATGAAAAAGATATGCCGCATAATCAAATGTTCGCTTTTATGGCTCGGATTATTGGGTGGTTTCCTGATCTGGTCAGCCTGTACCGAGAGCGTTTCACCGCCCGAATCCATGCGGCTTAATCTGAATATCAACGTAATCGATACCTCGGGCTTTACTCAATCAATATATGGAACCAATTCCGTTCCTGACGCTAAAGTCTATCTCAACTCGATTTCCTATTACAATGTTTATGATACTCTCTCTGATTCAACCGGAATCGCCAGTTTTAATGCAATTTTACCTGATATGTATAATATAGCGGTAACCTGTCGGCTTGTTACCGACTATTTTACTATATTGTTAAATGGTCATCTTATTGACACCGCAATTTATGGGCAGGATCAGAGTATTACTTTACTCGTCCAGCCTTCCGTATCTAGCAAAATTATTTTCAGTGAAATTTATTATAATGGTTCGATAAAGAATCCGATCCCGTATTATTTTCATGACCAGTTTACAGAACTTTACAATAATTCCGATGAGACTGTCTATTTAGATTCGCTGATCATTGCCGACGCCGAATACGGTTATATCGACGAGGATTATATCCATTCGGTGCATGCCTATATGTTCCCGGGCGACGGCAATGATTACCCGCTTGAGCCTGGAGAAATGGTGATTGTAGCTCAGGACGCTATGAATCATTCAGCTAATAATAGCCTCGATCTGTCCGGCGCAGAGTTTGAGTATTACGCATATGGTCAAAGTGACAACGACTACCCTGCTACTAATATGATTCAATTGCATCATAAGTACGGCGTCGATTTTCTTTATTCCGTTAAAAGCTCCGCTATCGTTTTGCTAAAGGTCGCTGATCCGTACGCCTATGGTTACGATAATTTCAACCAGATTCAGCTCCCCAAGTCGGCCGTTCTGGATGGCGTTGAGTACAAAGAAGATCTGACCGACTATACCTATAAACGCCTTGATCAAACTATCGACGCCGGAATAACCGGTGGTTTTGAGATGTATCAATCCAAATCGATCCGACGCAAGATCGATTATTACAAAGACGGCCGCGCTATCCTGATGGACAATAACAACAGTTCGATTGATTTCGAAGTAATCACTCCTCCAACCCCTCATTCCTTTTGATCAGTAAACAATAATGCCGGCACAATCACCTCAATCTAAACCAATTTTAAGATGTCTGCAGTTCGGTCTTGGCCTTCTGCTACTGGGAGGAGTTCTTTCCGAAGCGCTGGCTGCCGATTGGTCACAGAATGTTTCGCCGCTGGCATATTATCGGAGTTTTTCCAATCCGGCTTTGATTTCATTGCAGTATGAAAATCCGGCCGATCTTTACTTGGATCAATCTAAAGACAATTCATTTTATTCAATCTATTTCGATGGTGAAAACGGTAATTTGAAACGTGCCTTTGATCCGAAGAGTAAAGCCGATCAGTCTTTTACGGCGGGTGGTTCGCGGCATTTCGGCCAGCGCAATCTGTTCAGCGGCAGTTTCAATTATCATCGCCAGGCTTTATACGATAAAAAATGGATACATAACAGTAATCCGTACGTCGCTTTGCCTTTCCTGTTGGCCGACAGTTCGGTTGGCGATTTTCGTTTGAATGGGCTTTACTGGGAAGTCACATATGCGCGGGAATGGATTCCCCGAAAGTTATTCAGCGGAACGACGATTTTCTATAATGTGGATGAGACCTATAAGACCGTTTTCCCGAAGCCTCAGATCAATCATCGCGACATTATGCTGACCAACGGACTTAATTTCCGAGCTAGTGAAAAATTTTATTTTGGTCTGACCGCGCTCTATTTTGATTTTCAGGAAAACATGGAAACCAGCAAATACAACCAGGATCAGCAGAAAACCCCGACATTCTACAAAATCCGCGGATTGGACAACCCACTGATTTTCAAAGGCGAAACCAGCGAAGAACGCCTGATGACTACGCAGGGCTTCGATCTAAAAGCAAACGGAGAATTGAACCTCAGTCACGTTATATTCAATTGGCTGGGCGGGTTCGAAAAAGCCCAATGCCAGAATACTGATGGAGGCGCGTACCCGGTAGCCCAGGGAAAATGGCACTCCCAAGCGGAATTTTTCAAGACCGATCTGGCGTTGAAAATTAATCCGACATTTTCCTTAAGCCTGTTTATCCAAGGCCATCGTCGTGCCCTTTCCGCCAATCACCCGGACATGGATATTCGCATTTATTCTTCGCGCAGTCAGGACTTGACCTCCGGAATCAATCCGGTTTTTTCTATCAGAAACATCTCGATTGGCGGGAAATATTCCTACATTTCGCAGACCCTCAGACAGACCGATAATTACAACGGCATCCTGCATTACTATCCCGCCGGAGTTAATTGTCTGGAACTTAATCTGGCAACCACCGGCGCCGGAAAATACAATCTGGGTATCGATTTCGGCTACGATCAAATGGCTTCCGGCGATACCAAATATTTCTCCGAACGCACCGACTGGTTTTACGATCTTATCACCAGGACTGACGCCGAATATTATACCTGCGTTAAACGCTTGACCTGGGCGCAAATCAATTTTTCTGTGAGATCTAATGCTCATCGCCAATACTCGATTCTCGTCAAATACGGTTTAATAAATACTGACACCGCCGAGCCGATCAAAACCGATCGTTCGTTCCTGACCGTTAATCTGGTCGCTGCACAAAATTAAAATCTGAATAATCCTTAAAAGGTCATTATGAAAAAAACTATCCTTTGTTTAATAATTCTTTCTGTTTTGGCCGATCTTCGTGCCGAAGCAGTTATAATTAATCCGATTCAGAAAAAAACAGCAGCCTTTGCCATTTTCGTCGATAGCACTACCAACGCCCGAATCGGGAAGGCAATCCTGGATTACCGCAACGCCGTGGAATATGACGGCCTGTCGGCCTACATCATCGCTGACAATTGGCGTTCGCCGGATGAAATCAAAGCCGTCATTATCCGCCTGTATAAGGCCATGCCGCCACTCGAAGGAGTCGTTTTTATAGGCGATATACCCATCCCGATGATACGGGACGCTCAACATCTGACTTCAGCCTTTAAAATGGATCAGGAACGTTATAATTTTCAGCGCTCATCGATCCCATCCGACCGGTTCTATGACGATTTCGACCTGAAGTTCGATTTCCTCAAACAGGATACAACCGATCATCTTTTATTTTATTATTCGCTGAGAGCCGATTGCCCACAAAAAATTGAACGCGAAATTTACTCGGCTCGTATCTTTCCATCGGTAAAAAATGATTCGAAGTATATACTGATCGAAAAATATTTAAAGCGTGTCGTTAACCAAAAGCGGGAAACCAACCGGTTGGATAATGTAATGACATTTACCGGACACGGTTACCATTCGGAAGCGCTCGACGCCTGGAATAACAACCTGACGGCTCTGCGCGAACAATTTCCGTCATTATCCGAACCGGGCGGTCGGTTGACCAATTTATCTCATGGCATGAGTAAAAATATGAAGGATATCGTCCTGGGTGAATTGCAGAAACCGGAGCTCGATATGGCAATTTTCCACGCTCACGGTGATTATGACACGCAGTATCTGATCGGTTATCCGCCAGCCGAAAATATCAATGACAATGTCGATGCCATCAAACTCTTCGTTCGCAGTAAAATGCGCGATGCCCGTGACCGCAAGCAATCTATAGATGAGGTCAAATCCTATTATCAGTCGGCTTATAATTTGCCAGACACATGGTTTGCTGGTGCGTTCGACGACTCGATCAGCTGCGCCGATTCGCTATATTCGGCCAATTTGGATCTTTATTCCTGCGATGTCACCAAGCTCGCACCGCAGGCGGAGGTGGTCATTTTTGATGAATGTTTCAACGGCTGTTTCATCAAGCCGGATTATGTCGCCGGTACTTATATTTTTGGCAATGGCACTACCGTGGCCGGGATTGCCAATACAGTTAACGTCAAACAGGACATTTGGAGCGACGAATTTCTTGGATTGCTGGCATACGACTGGCGGATCGGTGAATGGCATAAAATGCGAACTTATCTGGAAAGCCATTTGTTCGGCGATCCGACGTTTCACTTTAATTCGCTGAAAAATAATATTACGGCATTTCATAAATTGCAAACAAACCCACATGACCTGCGCGTTTGGCAAAAAGAACTCAAGTCGACTGAACCGCTCTGTCGCATGCTGGCAGTCCGTCAAATTTTAAATATTCAGGGACTGGCTTGCGAGCCGGAATTGATCAGAATATATCGCACCGATCCATCATGGAATGTCCGCCTGGAGGTCCTAAAAAGTCTGGCAGCTCTGCGAACACCGGGCTTCGAAAATTTACTGACTGAATCAATTAACGATCCATTCGAACTAATCCGTCGTTTTAGTGTCAGTCTGATGGGCGTTGTCGGAAAAGATGAGTACTTGCCATATCTGGCGGACAAAACTATTTTCGATGTTTCAGAACGGGTCGCCTACACAGCAAAATCCGCAATCGAAAAAATCGATCCGCTGCAAGCCCGAAAGGCTTGTGTTGATGCGATCAGCAAATTGCCATCATCCGAACGTAACGAACACCTTTTGGAAATTTACAGGAATTCCTTTTCCCGTTCGGACGATTGGCTCAATAACGAACTGTTGATTAATATTAAAAACGACACCTTAAAGGTAAAAGCCCGTATCGACGCTGCTCGCTCTTTCCGTAATTACCAGTTCAAAGGCGCCATCTCCGATCTCATTTCCGTCTCGGCTGACTCCGGTACTGTACCTGAGGTCAGGGTTGCAATTTTGGAAGCCTTAGGGTGGTTCTCATTTTCTATCAACCGAAATTTAATTGCAGATCATTGTGATCAGATCATTCGCCAACCCAATCTTCCGGAAAACGTCCGTCACGAAGCTCAAAAAACCCGCCGGCGCATTAAGGACGGGATAAATGACTCGCTAAATCCCTGATAATTATCGGCGAAAATTTTTCTTGACTGAATAGGGGGATCATTCCTTAAATTCTCTCAGTGGCTTTCAAGAATAAAAAATCTAATCAAGCCTTCAAGGTTTCCCACCGCTCCGATCACCGTGATCCCAAGAAAAAACTTAAAAGAGTTCTGACCCGGGGATTGATTCATTTCAGCATTCCCGGTTTAATCACTTTGCTTATTTCATTGACCCATAAATTCCTTCTGATACATGTCAATCTATGGTTACTGAGAGGTATAACGTTGGTTGTGGTTTTATGGTGCATGGGCGGGTTTTTCGTTTTAGCCGGCGCAGTTATGCTTTGGTTAAGGACAAAAGCCGGTTGAAAAGCGTTTTTTATTATCCCGCGAAAAATTCCCTTGCGTTCACTGCGTTTTTCCGGTAAAGTAATCCGAAATATTTAAGTCAACGGTTATTTTCCTTTTTCATTTCGAGGTTTTAAGGGGTGAAAATCCTGCCAAGGCGTCCTCATCGCAGAGCCCGTTTTCTAATCATATTCGGAGCGATTCTCCTATTTTTTTCTCTCATCGTTCTTTTCTGGATAGCTCAGGCTGCAAACAGGCACTCCCTGTTGCCTTCCGGTCTGCGTATTTTATGTGGCATAGACCTGCTTGTTCTGATTACCAGCGTTGTCGCTCTCTTCTGGGGGCTCTCGATCTGGTTTCGCGATAAGTTCTGTTAGCCTGAATAATTCAGGCAAATATCCCATTATTGTCATAAACCTGGCGCATTTATCAGGCAGGCAAAATTTATTCTTTTAATTTTTAGCGCGCAGTATTAGAATTAACTGCATGCTTTTAACGAGTGAAGATAAGCGATTTTTCTGGCTGACCAGGTATTTATTGACCGGGACTTCGATCATCAGCTACGGCTTCCAATATTCGTTCACGGCGATCATGGTCTTGTTCGGATTTTTTTTGATCTTCGTGAGAGCGCAAAATTTGCTGATGCTCGGTCATATTTTGTGGGGCAGAGTCATTTTCTGGCTGATGGGCAATCATATCCATGTAACCGGCCGGAAAAAAATAGAACCCGGTAAAAAATATATCATGCTCATCAATCATGCCAGCATTTATGACATTCCGGCTATTGTTGCCGTCTTCCCGCGCGTGTCCTGGCTCGGACGCTCTTATCTGTCACGCATTCCGGTCTTCGGATATTTCCTCCGGCAAACCGATTACATCCCGATCGATCCGGGCGACCGTGAAAAAGCCCACGAGTCAATCAATCAATCCATCGCTAAAGCCGATTCGATCACCGTTGCCATATTCCCGGAAGGAACGCGCACTTTGACAGGTGAACTGAGTGCTTTTAAAAAAGGATTCATCCACATTTTGAAGGCCACCAATCTTGATATTTTACCGGTCACGTTAAATGGTATGTTCCGGTTAAAACCAAAAACCCGTTTCATCATCGATCCACGCGTCCGCCTCGAAGCCATTATCGGCGACCCGATCAACAGCGCTGATCTCATTAATCTCAGTGATACAGAAATCATCGAGCGGGTAAGAGGCGCCATTGCGGAACAATACCATCTGTAATCTGGACCGTTTGACAAATAGTTAATGAAATCCAAGAAATCCATTAATTTTGGTCGCTTTATGATTATCAGGACAGACCAGGGTTGCTTATTCCGGTTAATAAGTTTTCTGATTATATTTCTGTTTGTCCATTTCACTCACTCTGCCGTTTGCGCTCAGTTCAGTCGGGTTGGAAAATTGTCCGACCACGATGCCGGTTTGGCCCTGGCTCCCGGACCCTATCGGAGTTATGGCAGTGCGTTCCTGTGCTTGCGCCGCGAAGCGCCGGTCTTCATCTATCAGGAAAATGAAGCGGATCTCTATTCCGATCTGTTTTATGCTTCGTTTACTCCGGCTTATATTCTGACAGAAGCGACCGTCTATCCGGTCGCAGTCTTTTCCAGCTGGCTTAAAACCGATCATTTATCCCTGTACCAGAACTTCGACTTAACAGATGACCTGAATTTGTTGGACGCTCTGGCCAGTACTTACCAGGAACCCTGGTCAATCAGTCTCTTTCTTGGTCAGCTGGCAAATTTTGTAACTCTGACGGATAGCGAGGAATTGGCCGTGGTAGCGACTGGTGCGAGCGGATTCGTGATTACTGCCGGGCAGCAGCAAATATTCGATGGTTACCTGGTTCAGTCCAGCTGGGCGCGCCTGGAATGGAAATTAAAAGGCGCTGGCGAAGATCAAATCAGAAAGCACACCTGGGATATAAAAATCGGCTACCGTTGGTACGGTCTGCCTGAAATTGCCAACACAATTACCCTGACATATTCACGCCTGAAAACCGAGAAAAGCCGCCATTCATGGAATGGGCACAACAGCTGCACGGAAATCGAATTGCAGATTCCGCCCAGCGAACTTAAAAGCGGCTTTTCGCGGATCACCTGTTCCTTCGGAAAATTCTTCCCGATCCGGAAATATCTGATCGGATTCAAAATCGGCTATTCTTATGAAAAGCGCCCCGAATATCTGGGCGCGGAGATGGGTTTCACTCGGCAAGATCGAGTCATTCAGGGCATTATATTCCAGCCGATGGTGCTGTTTTGATCGTTACTCCCGAGGGATTCAATCGGTCGGGTTTTCCGCTTCTCCTTCGCCATTCCCCATCGGTACGGCAAATAACATTTTTCGGGATTTCTTCCTTCCGCTCCAATATAATTCTTCGGGCCTTCGCGCCTTAGTAGCGAATTCTACCTCTCCACCAAACTCCGAGATTGACTTTGAGACGTATTTTAAGTAATATTCCCTCGGTGAAATTAGGATTAACGAGTTTGCTGTGAGTTTTTCTGAAACCTTTAAGTCCGTCATAACACGGGCGACAGTCAAGATATTCTTCATTTTTCTCGCTCTCATACTATCGGCGGCGACCTTCGTATTTTTATTCGAAAAACAGACTAATCCCAACGAATATCACAATCTCTGGGACTCCGTCTGGTGGGTTTTCGTCACCGTCTTCACCGTCGGCTACGGCGACATTAAACCGATTACGCCCGGCGGGCGGCTCGTTGCTATTTTTATTATGCTGGTCGGCGTATCGATGGTTTCGACCATTACCGCGACCATTTCCTCAATTTTCGTTGCCAGAAAAATCAGGGAGGATCAGGGTTTGGAATCAATAGATTTTGAAAATCATCTCATCATTTGCGGCTGGAATAACCGGGCGGAATCTTTTATCGATACTCTTCTGCAATTATCTCCAAAAAAGGATATTAAACTGGTTCTGTTAAATGAACTGGCGGAAACTGAAATCCATACAATTCTGGATAAGTATTCACAACACAAAATCAAGTTTGTGCATGGCGATTATACCCACGTCTCTCCTCTGGAACGCGCCAACATCAAACACGCCGCAACCGTTTTACTACTGCCTAATCTTTATCAGCACTCCGCGACCGACGCCGATGAAAAAACCGTCCTGGCGACGCTGAATATCAAATCTTCATTTCCGAAGATCAAAGTCATTGCCTTCATCATGAATCCCGAAAACGAAGTCCATGTCAAACGCGCCAAAGCCGATGAAGTGGTCGTCAGCGATAAATATGCCGATTTCTTCTTAGCCAATAATATTCTGCAACCGGGATTGCCCAAAGTTTTCGAGCAAATTCTCAATCCCAAAATTCAGAATAATATCACTCTGGAAGCGATTCCGGCCCGTTTCATTAATAAAAAATACCAGGAGCTATTCGACCATTTCCGCACCCAGCACAAAGCTCTTTTACTGGGAGTAATTTCACAGGTCGAGTCGATCGGCCTCTCGGATTTTCTGGCGGCCGATACCTCGCACATTGACGCGTTCATCGAGCGTAAACTGCGCGAAGCAGGCAAGAGTTTCGGCGAAGAGAACAAAGTTTTCGTCAAACTAAATCCTGAAGACGATTACATAATTCAGGAAAATGAAAAGGCGGTGATTCTGCGATGAGCACCAAGACCAAATCCGACTGCATCCAGGCTAAAAATTTGGCTAAATATGAAATCTTTGACGGTCTTTCCGAAGAATTCATCAAACACTTCTGCGGTGTAATGGATGCCATCGAATTCGAAGCCGGGGAATCAATTATCCAGGAAGGCGCCATCGGCAATTCGATTCTGCTCCTGTTGGACGGTAGCGCCGAAATTTCCCAGGCCCTGACCCTCAAAACTAATGTCGCCGGTATCGATACCCGCGAAAAAAGCCTGATAAAACTTTCCAGCACCGCCCACCCGTTTTTCGGTGAAATGAGTCTTTTCAGTGAAGATGACAAGCGCACCGCTTCCGTTAAAGCTATCGATAAATGTTTAGTCGCCAGAATTAGTAAAATGGATTTTTTCCAGATTTGCAATTCCAATCCGGCCATCGGCAATCTTGTCATGCAGAATATCGCCCGCGTACTGACCGGGCGCCTCAAACAATCCAACCAGAATGTCCTGAAACTGACCACTGCATTCAGTCTGCTAATTGAAGGATAAAAGGAGTTTTTTTGTCTATCCAGCTCGATAAAGTCTACGATTCGCGCCAGGCCGAAACCCGGTGGTATTCCTACTGGCTCAGCAAGAATTATTTCCATGCTAACGCCGACTCTAATAAAAAACCATTCGTGATCGTAATTCCGCCGCCCAATGTCACCGGCATTCTGACGATCGGGCATGTTCTGAACAACACCATGCAGGATATTTTGGTACGGCAGGCCCGCATGCAGGGCTTTGAAACACTCTGGCTGCCGGGCACCGACCACGCCGGCATCGCCACCCAGAATGTCGTCGAGAAAGTCATCCGGGCCGAAGGTAAAACCCGCTTCGATTACGGCCGCGAAGAATTCACCAAAATCGTCTGGGAATGGGCGCTCAAGCACAAAGGCATCATCCTGACGCAATTGCGAAAAATCGGCTGCTCGCTGGATTGGGAGCGCGAGCGTTTTACCTTTGATGCTGGCCTTAACCGGGCCGTACGCCAGGTTTTCGTCGAACTTTATCACAAAGGTTTGATCTACCGCGGTCGCCGCATCATCAACTGGTGTCCGGCTTCCCAAACCGCTCTCTCTGACGAAGAGGTAATCCACCGCGATACCAAAGGTCATCTCTGGTATTTCCGCTATCCATTGGCGGATAATTCCGGCTTTATCACCGTAGCGACCACCCGACCGGAAACTATGCTCGGCGACACCGCCGTGGCCGTTAATCCCAAAGACCCGCGCTACCAGAAATTAGTCGGGAAAAATGTCAGACTGCCGATCATCGGCCGCATTATACCGATCATCGCCGATGATTTTGTCGATCTTGAATTTGGCACCGGCGCCGTCAAAGTCACGCCCGCCCACGATCCGAATGATTTCGAGATCGGCGAGCGCCACAATCTGGAGAAAATCAATATCCTGAATCCCGATGCTACTATGAACGAAGCCGCCGGGCCATTAGCCGCCGGAAAGGATCGCTTTGAAGCCCGCAAATTGGTCGTAATAGAAATGGAACGCCTCGGGTTGCTCGAAAAAATCGAAAATTATTCGCACTCGGTCGGCTACAGCGAGCGTGCCGGAGTTATGATCGAGCCTTATCTCTCGGAGCAATGGTTCGTCCGCATGAAACCATTAGCCGAACCGGCCCTGAAAGTCGTGGAAGAAAAACAAATCCACTTCCATCCCGAACGCTGGGTCAAGACCTATAATCACTGGATGACCAATGTCCGCGACTGGTGCATCTCGCGCCAACTCTGGTGGGGCCACCGCGTCCCGGTTTTCTATTGCGATTCCTGCGGCTGGAGTGATGCTCTGACCGAAGATCCGGCCTGTTGCCCGAAATGCGGCGGTCCGGTTCGCCAGGATGAAGATGTACTCGATACCTGGTTCAGTTCCTGGCTGTGGCCATTCTCGACAATGGGCTGGCCGGAAGACACCGCCGACCTGGCGAAATTTTTCCCGACTGATGACCTGGTGACTGCTCCGGATATTATTTTCTTCTGGGTAGCGCGCATGATCATGGCCAGCCTCGAATTCCGCCACGAAATCCCGTTTCGTAATGTCTATTTCACCGGCATTATCCGCGACGCCCAGCACCGTAAAATGAGCAAATCGCTCGGCAATTCACCCGACCCGCTGGTTCTGGTCGAAAAGTTCGGCGCCGACGCTCTGCGCTTCGGCATCATGCTGATCGCGCCGCAAGGCCAGGACATTCTCTTCACCGAAGAACGGCTCGAAGTCGGCCGCAATTTCATGAATAAAGTCTGGAACGCCGCCCGCTTTATCCTGATGAATCTGGACGAAAACGCGCTGCCCGGCGAACATTTCGACCCGGCCAAATTGAAACTGGAACTGGCCGACGAATGGATTTTGAGCCGCCTGAACGTCACCATTCATACCGTCGATAAAAATCTGAAAAAGTACCGTTTCGACGAGGTCGCGCGCAATATCTACGATTTCGTGTGGAGCGATTACTGCGATTGGTACATCGAACTCATCAAGGATCGGCTTTACAAAAAAACGCCGGAAGAAAAGCAGATCGCCCTGCAGGTGGCCGTCTACGTGTTGAAAAATTTTCTCAAATTGCTGCATCCGTATGCGCCGTTCATCACCGAGGAAATCTACCAGCACATCAAATCGCCCGCCGAACCGGACATCATTGTCGCCCCCTGGCCGAAGGTCGAATTTCATTCCAAAGACAAGACCCTGACCGAGCGTTTTGAGCTCCTGCAGGAAATCGTCACGGCTCTGCGCACGGCCCGCAGTGAAATGAATATTTCGCCCGCCACACAGATCGAACTCATTGTGCGGACTTCAGCCGATGCCCCGGCAACGGAATTGCTTAACAACGCCGAAATCTGCGCCTACATCCGGAACTTAGTAAAAGCCACGCGCCTGACACTGACGGGTGACAGCGCCAAACCGCCCCATTCCTCGACCGTCGTCGTGCGTGGCACCGAATTTTTTATTCCGCTGGAAGGCATTATCGACGTTCAGGCTGAGATCGCCCGACTCGAAAAAGAGGCCAACCGCCTGACCGGTTTGTTGAAAGGCATCGGTGGCAAACTTACTAATCCGGACTTCGTCACCAGAGCACCGCAGGAAATTATCGCCAGGGAACGCGAAAAAGAACAGATGCTCGGCGAGCAACTGCGTAAGATTAAATCGAATCTCAAAGTGCTGAGCGATTAACCGGCACCCGGATCATTAATAGATTCGTAATTCAATATAAGGAGGGTCTATGCCAATGCTGAAACGATTAACAGTTTTGTGGTTGGCGATCTGCGGTCTGGCGCTGACAATTGCGGCCGGCACGCCGGTCAAATCCACCCAGATAACGGTCTACAACAGTAATCTGGGGCTCGTTTCCCAGACCCGCACGCTCGACGTGACCAAAGGCGAATCGGAAATCCGCATCGAAGGCGTTCCGGCCGAAGTCGATCCGACCTCGGTGCGCATCACCTTTCCCGGGAAAAACGATGCCATCAACGTTCTCGAACAAAATTTTCTGTACGACTTAGTCAATTCGGATAAAATCTTCGAGAAATATATCAGCGAGTCGATCACGTACAAAACCAAATCAGGCGAGCAGACCGCCGGAAAATTACTCCAATTCGATGGCGGCAATCTCGTCCTGCAGTTGCAAAACGGTGGTATTAAAATCGCATCAGCCGAAAACATCGCCGATTATGACTTTCCGTCTCTCCCGTCCGGGTTGATCCTGAAACCGACCTTGCAATGGCTGTTGTCATCGAAAATCGGCGGCCCGGTAGAATCGGAAATCAGTTATCTGACCGCCGGGATGAGCTGGCATGCTGAATACCTGATGGTGCTGGAGAAAAACGATAAAGACTTCACACTCAATTCCTGGGTGTCGCTCGACAATCAATCCGGCGCGACCTATGAAAATGCTAAAATGAAACTGGTCGCCGGAGATATTCATCGCGCCCCGAAAAGGGCCCCGAGCCGCTCAGAAAAAGTCATGGTCGCTTACGAAGTCGCTCTTGTTGCGCCTTTCGAAGAACGCGGATTGTTCGACTATCATTTGTATGAACTCCAACGTCCGGTGACAATTAAAGACAATGAAATAAAGCAAATCACTTTGTTCGACGAAGTTTCCGCCAGCGCCAAAAAAACATATATCTTTAAAAATGCTGCCCAATACGAAGCGGAATCGCCACTGGAAGTTCATCTGAAACTGATCAATTCGGAAGCCAATCACCTGGGTATTCCATTACCCGAGGGTGTTTTCCGGATTTTCAAAAAGGATGTAGACAATACCCTGCAGCTCGTCGGCGAAGACCGCATCGAACATACTGCCAAAGACGATACGCTCGATCTGACCATCGGCAAGGCCTTCGATGTCAAAGGTAAAAAAATCATCACCGACCGCCAGAAAATCAATGATCATACTGAAGTTGTTTCTGTAAAAATCGAATTGACAAACCGGCGCACTGATGACATTTATGTCGAGATTCACGAGAGACAGAGTGGCGAATGGTTCGTTAAAAATGCCTCGCATCCTTGCCAGAAAATCAGCAATAATCTGCTGGTTTTCCCGCTGACCGTTCCCGCTGATAAAAACATGACCGTCAAGTACGCTTTTCAGAGAAGCTGGTGAGCGTCAGGCCAACTGATAAAATATTTGTAATACTCACACCGGAGACGCCGGTCACCTATGTCAAGGGCGTCGGTCCGAAACGCGCCGAAGTGCTGGCGAAAGTCGGCATCGCCACCTTACAGGATTTACTCTATCATTTTCCGCGGCGCTACCTTGACCGCAGCACAATCACGGAAATTGCCCGGCTGAAGATCGGTACGGAGGCCACGATCGTCGGTAAAATCATTGCACAAAACCTGATCCGGCGCAGTCGCCGGCAATTTTTCCAGGTCGAGATCGGCGACGGCACCGGTACTTTGACGGCCATCTGGTTCAACGGCATCAACTACATCCGGAACGCCTTCGAGATCGGCGAAACTGTCGCGATGAGCGGCAAGGTCGAATTCTATAACGGCCTGCGTTTCATTCATCCTGATTATGACCGGCTCGAGGCGGACGAATGGGAACTGACCCTGCATACCGCTCGTATCATTGCGCTCTATCCATCGACCGCCGAATTAAAATCCGTCGCACTCGACAGCCGAGGATTTCGCCGTCTTCTGCGCCCGGTTTTTGAAAAATATCAACCGGAATGTGCCGAAATTCTGCCGGCCGACGCGTTGACCGAACTCCGGCTAATGCCGATCAACCCTGCTCTTCAACAAATTCATTTTCCGGACAGCCCGGAAAAACTGGAAACTGCCCGCCTGCGCTTCAAGTTTGAGGAACTCTTTTTCCTGCAACTTCTGCTCGCCGTCCGACGCGCCGGGATCAAAGCCGTTCAAAAGCCTTTGCGCTATTCCTCGGCCGGGCCGCTCTTGAAGCAAATCTACGAAAAACTGCCCTTCGAACTGACCGCCGCCCAGAAAAAAGTCATTCATGAAATCTGGGACGATCTGCATTCGCCCAACCTGATGAACCGGCTCTTACAGGGCGACGTCGGCAGTGGCAAAACCGTCGTGGCCTTGCTATGCGCCAGCATTGCCATCGGCAACGGTTTTCAGGCAGCCCTGATGGCTCCGACCGAAATCCTGGCCGAGCAACATTACCGTGTATTGAGACAGCTCGGCGAAGTTGCCGGTATCGCAGTCCGGCTTTTAATCGGCGGTCAGAAAAAGCGCGAACGCGAATCGATCCTGGCAGAAATTCAGGAAGGAAAAGCCGAATTAGTCGTTGGAACTCATGCCCTGATCCAGGAAAACGTGATTTTCAAAAACCTGGCGCTGGTAATTGTCGATGAACAACATCGCTTCGGCGTCGTGCAACGCAGTACTCTGATCGGCAAGGGTTACAATCCCGATGTGCTGGTTATGACGGCCACGCCGATTCCGCGCACCTTGAGTCTGACGCTTTACGGCGACATGGACATTTCCGTTCTGGACGAAATGCCGGCCGGTAAGGGACGCATCCGTTCCCGCGTGATCAATGCCGACCAGATTGGCAAAGTCTATCAATTCATCACCGAAAAATTAATGGAAGGCGATCAGGCCTACGTCGTTTATCCATTGATCGAAGAATCCGCTAAGAGTGATTTGCAGGCCGCCATTCAGGCCTTTGAATATCTCAGCACAAAAGTCTTCGCAAAGTTCCGGCTGGCGCTCCTGCATGGCGGTATGTCGACCACCGAAAAAGATACTGTCATGCAGAATTTTATTCAGGGAACAGTCGACCTTTTAGTGAGTACAACCGTCATTGAAGTGGGCGTTGATAATCCGAATGCCACCATCATGTTGATCGAAAATGCAGAGAGATTTGGTTTGACTCAGATTCATCAGTTGCGCGGGCGGATCGGACGCGGCCGGAAAGACGGCGTCTGCATCCTGGTTGAGCGCAAAATAACCGAGCAGGGACATCAGCGCATCGAAACGATTCTGTCGACGACCGATGGTTTTGAAATCTCCGAGGCAGACCTTAAATTACGCGGCCCTGGAGAGTTTTATGGCACACGACAACATGGATTCCTGAAAATGAAAATTGCCGATCCGTTGGCCGACATCGAACTCCTGAAAACCGCCCGCGACCGGGCTTTTACCTTATTGAAAAACGACCCGCATCTGCGCCGGCCGGAGAATCATTCCACCCAGACGCATCTTTTACAGCAATATGCCAACCAAATCGACTTCAGCAATATTCTTTAGGAGACGGAATGACCGATAATTTTTCCGACCGTAAACAAATTTTATTCCTGAGTCTGGTGCAATCCTTAGCCAGCAACGCCTGGATTCACCTCGGCAAAATCAAGAACCCGATCAGCGGCGCAACGACCGTGAATCTGACCGAAGCCTCCCTGACGATCGACATGCTGGAAATGCTGCATGAGAAGACCAAAGGCAATCTGTCTGACGATGAACGCCGTCTGCTGGAACGTTCGGTGGGCGATCTGAAAATGAACTTCGTCGAGGCCAAATTGCACGCGCCGCAGTCACCGGCCGAACCAGCCGCAAACAAGGAATCTGCGCCGACCGATCAATCTTCTCCGCCATCCAATTAACATATTCAAGACCATAAAGGAAATGACATGAACTGGTTAAAAAAAGATATTGAAAAGAAAATCCTCGCTCTGCTGGCGCTGGTTTTAAGTTTTATAGTCTATCTCTCCACTATGGCGCAATCGGTCCCGTTCTGGGATTGCGGCGAGTTTATTGCCACGTCTTATACCCTGGGCGTTCCGCATCCCCCGGGCAGTCCGCTGTTTCTGTTAATCGGGCGGATTTTTTCAATGCTTCCGACCAGCCAGGACATTGCATTCCGGGTCAATTTAATCTCTCCCATCGTGAGCGCTTTGGCCGTGATGTTTCTCTTTTTAATCACTGTCCAGCTTCTGCAATTCCGCGGCAAGCCGCAAACCACCCTGCAAAAGTTCGCAGTCTATGGCGGCGCTTTCATCGGCGCACTGACTTTTGCCTTTACCGACAGTCACTGGTTCAATGCGGTCGAGGCCGAAGTCTACGCATTTTCGACTTTCCTGACGGCCATCGTCGTTTGGCTGATTTTAGCCTGGGAAGAAAGAGCCGACCAGCCCGGGCACGAACGTTACCTGTTGATTATTGCCTATATCATCGGACTGGCGATCGGTATTCATTTACTTAACCTGCTGGCGATTTTCTTCATTGCCCTGATTATTTACTTCAAGCGCAGAAAAATCTCTTCTGTCGGCTGGCTTGTCCTGGACATGATTATCGGTGTAGCCATCGCCGATCTGCTGTTTTTAATCGTACTGCAATTCAAAATGTCATCTACAATTCAGGCGCTTCTGACATTAGCTTTCTTTTTACTGATCTACGTCCAATTGTTTCGCAAATCCGCCAAGGCGCGATTCAAAGAACACGCCCAGAACGTCCTGGTGGCATTTGGAGCTTCGGCCGTCTTTCTGGTAATCAATGTCGGAGTTATTAAAGGCTTGCCGATCATTGCCGATAAACTGGGCCTCTGGATGATGGGGCTGACTATTGTCATCCTGCTTGGCGTCTGTATCTGGACCATCATAAAAAAATACAATGTGGCGGCCATTGCCATGATGTCGCTTGTATTGATAATCGTCGGTTATTCGACCTACGCGACCATTTTCATTCGCAGTATCCAGGACCCGAATATCGACGAAAACGACCCGGAAACCACCCACCAGGCGGTATCTTACCTGGAGCGTGAACAATACGGCGACCGCAGTTTCACCGATATTTTCAACCGTGCCAAATGGAAACCGGAAGCCGCGAGCAAATACTCCGGCGCAATGGATTACTTCTGGAATTACCAGATCAAGGAAATGTACATCCGCTATTTCAACTGGCAATTCATCGGCCGCAAAGTAGCCGACGTCAATTTCTTTCAATTTTTCCTGCCTTTCCCGTTCATCGTCGGGCTTTACGGACTGTTCGCCCACTTCAAAGAGGACAAACATAAAGCCTTAGCCGTACTGGCGCTCTTCCTGTTCACCGGCCTGATGATCGTTCTGTACCTCAACCAGGACGATCCGCAACCGCGCGAACGGGATTACTCCTATGTCGGCTCGTTTTTCGCTTTTGCGATCTGGATTGGCATTGGCGCCACGGCTCTCTTGGAACAGATATCCAAACTGAAAAAAGAAAAACTAAAACGACCGTTAACTTATATAGCCGGCGGCCTGCTTTTACTGGCCCTGCCGGTTAATGTGCTGGTTGCCAATTATCACGAGCATAACCGCAGAGGCAATTATGTCGCCTGGGACTACTCGTACAATATTCTGCAATCCTGCGAACCGAACGGCATTATCTTCACCAACGGCGATAACGATACTTTCCCGTTGTGGTACCTGCAGGAGGTCGAGCATGTCCGGAAAGACGTTAAGATCGTTAATCTCAGCCTGCTGAACACACCCTGGTACATCAAACAACTGCGTAACATCGAGCCGAAAATCAAGATCGGCAATCTTTCGGACGATACGATCGATCGCATCAATCTGATGCCCTGGCAAAAACGGACCGTCAAGATCAGTCCGCCACCGGATAGTTTCTTTACATCGCCGGAACATCCCGAACTCCGGCAGTTCGGTCAGAACATTCGCAATCTGCCGCCAATGGAATGGGAACTCGAACCGACCCTGACTTTCAGCAAACAGGGTTTTTTACGCGTGCAGGACATCATGGTTCTGCAGATTCTGGAAGCCAATAGGTGGGAGCGCCCGATCTACTTTGCCACGACTGTCTCCCCGGATAACAAGCTCGGCATGGATGACTATTTAGAGATGGAGGGTCTGGCTTTCCGAATTTATCCACAGAAAGTGCGGCGGGTCGATCCGGATAAATTGCGCTACAACGTATTCAATGTCTACAAGTACCGTAATCTGAACAATCCAAAAGTCTTTTACGATGACAATGTCGTCCGCCTGGTTGGCAATTACCGGACGGCCTTCCTGCAACTCGCCATTGATGACCTTTATAAAGGGAATAAAGAGAGAATGATCGAAACCCTGGACTCGATGGCAATCGTTATGCCGGAAGACATTTTCCCGATCGGCAATGATGATATTTACCTCCAGATCGGTCTGCTTTATTACGAAGGCGGACGAAAGGGCGAACCGGGCAAGCCGAGCGACCTCGAAATCCGGCTGGAAAATTTGTTGAAGCAGCCCAACGTCAATTATCGCAGCAAACTGAGGTACGCCAGCGTCTATGCCCAACAACTGCAAGATTATCCAAAAGCCCTGGAGATTCTGGAACAAATAAATGCCCAGAAACCAAACGATCCGGAAATTGCCGGCTACTTGGTCAAAATCTATGAAGAATCCAAGCATTTCGATAAAGCCACCGCCATTCTGGACAACTGGTTAGCGCTTCATCCCGATGATAAAAGTGCGGCTGCAATGCGCGATAATTATCGCAACAAAATGACATCGGCCCAAAAAGCGCAGTACGATTCGCTGACCGGAGCCGTGCGCCAATAAACCGCACGACCGGCATGACGCCTGTTCCGGAAATCGCAGTCATTATTCCGCATTATAACGGCGTGGAAATCCTGCGGGATTGCTTGCGTTCACTGTATGATTCGACGCAATTGCCGTTAGAAGTGATTTTAGTCGATAATGCTTCCACTGATGACAGCGCAAAGATGGTGCGGGCGGAATTCCCGACTGTCAGAATTTTGCCGCAATTTCATAATCTCGGATTCGCCGGCGGCTGCAATGCCGGCATCCGCGTCACGCAGGCGCCATTCGTCCTGATCCTGAACAACGATACGATCCATCAGCCGGGCTGGCTGGAATTACTGCTTGATAAATTACACTCCGACCCGGAAGTAGCCGTAGTTCAGCCCAAAATCCTTTCCTGGCAAAAGCGTGACCAATTCGATTATTCCGGGGCGGCCGGCGGCGAGATGGACATTTTCGGTTTCCCGTTCGCGCGCGGCCGGATTTTCGAGAACATCGAGATTGATAACGGCCAATATGACGATTTGCCTGCTCGCATTTTCTGGGCTTCCGGCACGGCTTTTCTGGCGCGACGCGAACTTTTACTAAACGCCGGTCTTTTCGACGAAACCTTCTTCGCCCACATGGAAGAGATCGACTTGCAATGGCGTCTGCAATTGATTGGTTACAAAATCACCGTCGAGCCGCGCGCCGTCATCTGGCACCGCAGCGGTTTTACGCTCGGCGCCGAAGCCCCGCTTAAAAAATACCTAAATCACCGCAACAGTCTGCTGATGTTCCTGACGAATTACAAGCCGCTTCTGACCGCTTATCTCTTACCGATGCGGATTCTGCTGGATTGGATGGCGCTGGGATTTTCGCTGGTGAAATTGGATTTCGGCCGCGCCGGGGCGATTCTGAAAGCGCATGGCTGGATTCTGATCCACCCAGGAATCATCCACAATCGTCGCCGCCAGGTCAAAGCCCTGCGCCGGGTTCCCGATTCACAAATTATTGAGAGACTATATCGTGGCTCGATAGCACTCGGTTTTTACCTGCTGAGGAAACGACGCTCTGGCGATTTCCGGATATAACCTATTTCATCAGCAACATCTTGGCCTGACAGGCATTCTTTCCGGATTTGATCTCATATAAATATATCCCGCTCGGCAAATCATCGGCCTTAAATTCGATCTCATTCCAACCGGATCGAAAAGCAGGAAAATCTTTTTCACGTACCAAATGCCCGCGGCAATCCCAGACCTTTATTCCAACCGTTCCGACCTGCGGCAGATAAAATCGTATCCGTGTCGTTGCATTAAACGGATTGGGATAATTACCTGCCAGGAGAAAATCCTGCGGCGCAGTCGGTGATTTCTCCGGCGTCATTTTATTGGGATTTTCAAAGTCAAATACCTGCAGCCAGATGCGATAATCCGCATCGTTCCAGACCACACAGACCCGACCGTCTTTGAAATCTGTTGAAAGAGACAAAAGTGGTATCTGATAAGTTCCTGAGGATACCGCGAAAATCGAATCCAGCAGACTGGCATCGGAATTGAATCGCTGGCACAATATTTTATCAGTCGTCAAATCTTCCCAGACCGCCACCATCCGGCCGAGGCTGTCCCGCGCAACGGAAAAATCTCCGGCACTATCTATCAGCTTATTGACTCTACGGACAACTCCTAATGCATTACCCTGCATGTTATAACTCTGACGGTAAAGATTACCATCTTCTATCCTATAAAATACTGTAAAACTTGTGTCCGAGTTCCAGAACACTTTCGGGAACCAGATAGCGTAATTATTTATATATAAAGAATCGTTTAAGCTCAGAGTCGCACTCCAATCCGATCGCTCGCTATTGAAAACACGCCCATAAAGTTGATAATCCACACTACGGTCGTCCGCCCAGACGGCAACAAAATGTCGGTTACATAGATTATAATCAATCCATGCAGGAGTAGCATTGTGATCTGCAATATTATCACTAATCTGGAAATAATCACCCATTAAGGCAGGAGAGGCGTCGAGAAATTGAGCATAAATCGCATTATCATCTCCTGATACCCAAACCACACAAAACATAGAATCACCGATTGTGATATTTCCACATAGTCCAAACCATGAGGCCATTTCTTTAATTTCCAATGTCTTAGAACGTTTCAAATCTCTCGGATTGATAGTTTGAACAAATAATAAAGATGTAAAAATATTTG
>Ga0074199_1000646_pt1 | contig 47233 bp, 62 predicted proteins | sample EPASupsiteSAE347_FD_64528 | JGI IMG/M metagenome (GOLD analysis project Ga0074199, IMG submission 64528) | Bioremediated contaminated groundwater from EPA Superfund site, New Mexico - Sample SAE3-47 | ecosystem: Environmental > Aquatic > Deep subsurface > Groundwater > Contaminated ... | reverse complement strand
TCATTTACCCAATGGGAAAAATCTCCATCATCATTTCTTGATGAAACTTTACTATAGGTGCCTATCTGGTCATCGTGAACATAGAGTTCTTTTAAGTTACTATTATTGTCATAACGATAGCCACTTACAACAACTGCATGTAACTCAGGAACTCTGTTATTTTTCTTAAGCTGAATACACGCAATAAGTGGCAATCCTAAACCAAGATATGCTTTCACATCATCAGAAACAATATACTTTTGAACATCAAGAGGAGCATTTTCAACATTTATGGATTCAGTATCCATGCCTATTGAATTGAAATAATCTTTCATTTGGAAGATATTTAATCCGCTTGAAGGAAAGTTACGATCTAATCCAGGAAAAGAAACAGAAGTTTGAGTTATTTCAAATGGAGAATGTGTTTGATATGGAAGCGATTTTATGGTTAAAGGAAAACCAAATAAAGATGCTGAATATGAGTTGATTAGAAAACGACGATGTTCATCCCCATCATCTTTAGGATATGTTTTTAAAACAGTACGTCCTATGAATGGTTCGTTTTGTTGTTCTGGATCCGTTATTGGCTTGACAACGACAAAACCGAGATAAGAATTTTCTAACAAACTCTGGATGTCTTTATCCAAATCAAATAGTTTCTTGAAATCTTTTTCCGAAAAAACTTCAGAAAAAAAATGCAAACGTGTTGTAAATCTACTATGCGGCTCAAAAGAACGTGCATAAAAATAAGAATAATCTAGCAAATAATCTTTATCTATATAATTATCTTCAACAACTACAGTTTTTGCTCCCAATGCCGTTAAATAACGATTTAAATAACGACTTTGCCGGGAATTACCCATGTCTTCATAAACTCGTCTAAATGGAATTATTTTCATACGAAATCTTCGTGCAATAATCTAAAAAATTAGATTGTAAAAGATTTTAGTAAATCTTCTACGTCTAAATAACCAATTTGCTTGCACAAATCGCTGGCTTCATCTAAATTATTTTTATCTAGAATTTCATCAAACTTATCTAAAAATGCCTTTTGTCCGGGATTAATTTTATCACGGTCAACGTTTAGTTTATAATTCCCCATTTATACCACCACAGCTTTAAATTGTTTGAGCTCCATTTGCGTTTTGCTTCCTTCCCTTTCTTGATATTAAGGAATTTTTCAATAAATAGTATTATAAAACCCCTTAATAAACTTTTTGTAATGATATGCATGATGAACCATAAAATATTGAATATCGGGCTTCGCTTGCTTTCAACGCCATTGAATCATGTGAATTTTTTGCCTGCGCTCCGGACCAGAACCTCTGAATTTCCACCGAATTTCAAAATTCCAGAACAATTTCAAAAACCTTATAAATAAACCAGCCTATCTCATCATGTGATCAAATATGGTCGTTAAGATAGGATTTATAAAACTTGGAAACCTCGGCACCTCTCAGGTAATCGACCTGTTACTTGACGAGATAGCCGCAAGAGAGGGAATCGCAGTGCGTGTATTCGGGACAGGCGCCAAAATGGGAAAGGACGAGGCTGCTGAAACAGCATCGCTCAAGAGCTGGAAGCCGGACTTCGTGGTCATGATAAGCCCCAACGCAAGTGCACCGGGTCCGACCGCCGCACGCGAAATATGGAAGGACGTTCCTACAATCGTCGTTTCCGACGGTCCGACCAAGAAAGAGGAAAGGGAGAAACTGGAGCAGGCTGGCTTCGGCTATATAATACTGCCAGTTGACCCGCTGATCGGGGCAAAAAGAGAATTCCTTGACCCTGTCGAGATGGCATCCTTCAACAGCGATGCTCTCAAGGTGCTGTCAGTTTGCGGCGCGATCAGGCTCGTCCAGACAGAGATCGATACGGTCGCAGACCAGTTTGCGGTTGGCGCTGAAAAGCCTCCGACCCTGCCCAAGGTACTTGCAAAACCTGAGAAGTGCGTTGAGAGCGCAGGTTTCTCAAACCCGTATGCCAAAGCCAAAGCCCTTGCTGCGCTCCATATAGCCTCCAAAGTCGCCGAGATCGATTTCCCTGTATGCTTTGTATTGAAAGAGGTCGAGCAGATCGCAACCACTGCGGAAGCAGGTCACGAAGCCATGCGCGCAGCCGCAAGGCTTGCTGATGAAGCCCGCGAAATGGAGAAGGCGAACGACTCAGTTCTGAGAAAACCGCATGCAAAAGATGGAAAATTGCTGACCAAGACAAGATTGCTGGAGAAACCCCAGTAAAACAGGTTTTAAGGAAGTGAAAATCACTTCCTTCTTGTTTATTTGTCTAAACTATTTTAAATTTAAGATATTAAAAAAAGATTACACCTTTATCTGCTCCGGTGAGAAACCCTTCTGGATAAGGACACTCTTCATACGGCTCTTGTGATTCCCCTGAAGTTCGATAACATTATCTTTTATCGTTCCGCCACATGCGAATTTTGATTTCAGGTAGCTCGTCAGCTCCTGCAGGTTTATCTCACTCGGGTTAAGACCCTCGATAACCGTGACTTCCTTCTTGTATTTTCTTGTATCTACTTTCACTATTATTCTCTGCTGCTCTTTCGCCACTTCCTCGCATATGCAAAGCTCTTTTGGCAGTCCGCAGACAGTACACATTTCTGAACTCATTTGTTGGATTAATACCTCCAGTCTTATATTACGCAAGAGTATTATATAGCTTCTTGATGCTCCACGTATTAAAATATAATGGTATGGCGATTGCGAAGAATATTGAATTCGCAAAGACTGTGCCGGACCAGATGGTCGGTCTTATGTTCCGCAGCAGTATCCAGTCCGACTATGCGATGGTATTCATAATGAAGAGACCATCTTTTATTATCTTACACATGCTCTTCATGCGTTTTCCAGTTGATGTTATCCTTCTGGATAAAGAGAAGAAGATAGTCTGGCTCTCGCGGTTAGATCCATGGAGCGGTTATAAAGCTATGGGGAACATCAAATATGTTATTGAGACCGGCGCAGGCACGATCGAAAGGTACAGCCTCCGTGCCGGCGGACAAATTGAATTCGAAGCTGGATGAGGCGATATGGAGCTATATGACATTATCCGGAAAATTAATTGATGATAAAGTAATAATGGACAGGCAGGCGGTAGAGGAATTATATGCCACAAGTTTTTACGGAAGACAGAAGGGAGATGCCCTTGAGCTGTCCCTCACCGAGAGCGCGTTCCTTCTATACATGGGGAAGATCTCGATCCTTTCAGGGGAAGAAGAACTTGATTTTAAGCAGTTCTTCCTGAGAGCGTCATCCATAGTAAAAAATTTTGAACTGCTGTATATCGTTTATAAAGACATGAGGGAACGGGGATACTATATCCAGCCCTCTGTGACTGGTTTCAGGGTATACCCGCGCGGTGGACACCCGGGCAAGACGCCTGCTGAATTTTTCGTATTTGTAACGTCGGAGAGGATACCGCTTTTGCTCTCCGACCTCAGGGCTAATATCAATACAGTTGAGAACTTAAAGAAGCGCCTTATCCTGGCGATAGTGGATGAAGAGAGCGATATTACCTACTATGAGGTCAAAAGAACAGCCCTGTCAGGCTCATGCGAATTAAAGCTGGGGCGCTCACTCTCTGTAGCAAGCCTGCTTGAGGACAGGGTAATGGTATGGGAGCCGGAAATATCACGTTTACTCCATAGCGAATGGTTCTTCGGAAGACCCATGGATGAGGGACACCTGCAGTTATCGCTCGTTGAATCCTGCTACCTTCTAAATAAAGGGATGCTGGGTATCGAGCAGAGGGACCATGAAGCCCTGGACCCTGCCCGTTTTTCAGCGCTTGCCTCCAGCATCGAGCCCGATTTCCTGATAAAGTACAGGGCATACGAGAAGCTGAGAGACAGCGGGCTTGTTCCCAAAACGGGGTTCAAGTTCGGGACTCATTTCAGGGTCTATAAGACTATCTCAAGCATATCCAGCCTCCAGCATTCAGATTATCTTATCCATGCTGTGGCGCACGACCACGTGTTTTTGCTGCAGCAGCTCTCGCGCGCAGCCCGGCTTGCAAACAGCGTAAGAAAAGAAATGATATATGCCGCCGTCAACGGCGGGGTAGAATTCATTGTTATAGGGAGAGTGCGGCTGTGATACAGACTTACTCTTCCTCTCTCTTCTTGCGTTTGACAACTCTCTCAAGCTTCTTTGCCCACATATCCTCTACCTGAGTATATTCACACTCAAGATAATGCGTGACTGCCTTAGCCAGAGCATCCTTTGTGCTGCTCTCCCCGGTCTTCTGTTTCAGAGCTTCTATGTCCTCGACTGTGAGAACAGTCTGTGCATGCATTATTTTTGCCATATTTTACCTCCTATTAGGCTCACTATATCGAGCAATTACCTTTTTTGTCTCATCATCATGGAGATACTATTTAAACATTGCGCAAAAGCACGGATACCTCATTTGCATGTATATCATTGATAAGATATCGCAATCAGGATAGGATAAAAAATACGGAGGCTCATTGCTTCCTGCTCAGGAGGAAAGCAAGTGCCGCCGCGAGGACAAGGGCCGGGATCATAAACCCGGGCGATTCAGGGGCTTCGGTGGGCTCAGGCGTACTTTCAGCCGGTGCCGCGAGGCTATCCTCTGCCTTGTTCAGCTCATCATTCGCATATCCTGCATATTCCTGTGCTTCCGGGTACTTTTTCTCCCAGAAGTATGCAAGCGCCTGGTTGTTGTTATAATCGTTGGCATTTGCAACATAGCCCTCTGCCGCCGAGACGTCCTTACCCTGTTGCTTTGCCTCTATGATACGGGCGGATAATGATCTTGACCTGTTATCCGCTTCAACTATCTTGTTCAATACATCCGAGTACGAGCCTTTGACGCGGATCACGTCCCCGATATGCAGTTTTTCCGGAGACCAGGTTGGGACCATCCTGCCGTACTGGAACAGTTTCCGGAACGGCGGCGGCTCCACTGATATCAGTTCAACGGATTTCGGAAGGAAGACCTGGCTCCTGATATCGGCATCCACAGGTACTGAGACCTCAGTGCTTTTTCCTGAACTGATAACCTCAGGTGAATTAAAAGGTATATCTATCGAATAATCTGAGTCTGTTTTTACTGCCCAGTTCTCAGCTGTAAAACCAATGCGTCCATTCCACTTTGTGCCAGCTCCAACCGGTTTATTGAAATTGACTGTAACTCTTAAACCCCCTGGAACAGTTTGCTGTTCCACCTCGCCTGTTGAATCCGAGGTATGGTAAAAATCACGTATAACTGCGATCTTTGAAGCAGGGATAACAAAAGAGAAACCGTCTATGGGCACAGAGCCGCTGTTATCGAATTCAGCCTGGATGAGCTCTTCAACGAGTCCATCATCATGCAGCGTCACGTTCAATACCCATCTATTAAGGGAAACCCCGGCTGCAGAGGCGGGGGATACTATCAGGAGTACTATCAGAAGACAGATAAAAACTTTCCTCGGCATCATGCTATCACAGTTCTCATAAAACGCTCCTGATTCATATTCTTTACGCTGAGGTAACCGTTAAGTACTTTCCTTCCAATAAAACCACATATGTTCCCCACCACACGCATGAGAAGGTTGCGCTCCTCAAAGTTCCGTCCTCTTGTACGTGAGAACGAGCTTGATGTTAAGGACCTGATATGTCCCGTATTCGTCGATGAGACCGCAACAGAACCCGTTGAGATAAACTCAATGCCCGGCTGCTTCCGCATTCCGCCTGACATGGCAGCGGACGAGGCTCTGTGCATCCGGGACCTTGGAATACCTGCGCTCATTTTATTCGGCATACCGGAAGAGAAGGATGAATCGGGAACCCACGCCTACGGGGAAGACGATGTCGTCCAGAGAGCTATCCGGGCAATTAAGAAAGAGGCTTCGGACATCATAGTAATGACAGACCTCTGCCTCTGCGAGTACACATCCCACGGGCACTGCGGTATTGTGAGCGGTGAGAACATCCTTAACGACCCCACGCTTGAGATACTCGCAAAAACGGCTGTAAGCCACGCCCGCGCAGGCGCTGATATAGTTGCACCTTCAGGAATGATGGACGGCATGGTAAGAGCCATACGCCGCGCGCTTGACGACAGCGGTTTCGGCGATACGCCCATAATGTCCTATGCTGCAAAATACTGCTCCGCGTTCTACGGTCCGTTCAGGGAGGCTGCAAGCTCAGGCTATGCCTTCGGGGACAGGGCATCGTACCAGATGGACCCCGGCAACTCAGATGAAGCGCTGCGTGAAGTTGCGCTTGATATAGAAGAGGGGGCGGATATCATCATGGTAAAACCTGCGCTGCCCTATCTTGATATCGTATACCGCGTGAAAAAGAAGTTCGGGATGCCGACTGCGGCGTACCATGTGAGCGGTGAGTACGCCATGATAAAAGCCGCCGCGCAAAACGGCTGGCTTGATGAGCGCAGGGCAGTTTACGAATCCCTGCTCTCAATAAAGCGCGCAGGTGCGGATATGATCCTCACATACTTTGCAAAGGATATGGCTAAAACCCTGAACCCTGGATAATTCTGAATCTGAGTGATGCCAAGCTATAATACTCACAGGGTTTTTAACTATCTTGTATTCTTTGCAGTTTCAGTCCTGCTTTTTAAGTTGGGCGTATTTATCACTGATCTGAAGCTGTACCTTGTACTGTGCGCCGGCTTTTATCTAGGCACGGATTTCATAACCCCTGATCTTGATATCGAGAGCACCGCAATAAAGAGGTGGGGAGGGCTCAAGATATTATGGCTTCCCTACAAGTGGCTGTTCAAACACGGGCAGAGTTCCCACCATATTCTGTACGGGGCTGTGGTCAGGGTACTGTACATCAGCCTTATAATTTCAGGCATTTACTATCTCCTGTTCAGGTCTCTTCCCTCAGAGATGGTGGTCTCTCCGGTTTATGTTTTTGTTTTTCTTATCGGGATAATGGCAGCCAATGCCCTGCACATATTACTTGATGCGGTGTTCTGACTGTCTCTCGGCCGGGAATATATATTGCTCTCCAGGAAAAGCCTGGATGCCAGCATATTTAAATATATTAAGTATTATCCTTAAGCCGGTGGTTGATACCCTGAGGAGATATCATGTACCGGTGTTCCTGATTCTCGTGCTATTCTCAGGATGTATAGCATCGCAGCCGGATACGGTTACCCTATTAAATAACCCTGTTATAGACACATCCATCACACCTCTCCCATCTCCTGCATCTGTCGATACTGCTATTGTCACTCAGCCAATTCAAAAGCTTAACGAGAAGACCCCTGCATCAGCATATGAGATAAGGTCTGCTGCAGTGGAAGTGAACTACAGGGAATACGTGGACTGGTTCAAGAACCACAACCTCAATATCAGGGCGTACACGCCCGAGGAGTATATATGCGGGCAGTATACGGTGGACATGATCAACGACTCAGAGAAAGCCGGGTTCAGGGCATACTTCGCAGCGGTCACGTTCACCGACGGCACGGGGCATGCACTGGTCTCGTTCAAATCGACAGTATTTGATCACTCCTCCTGGTACTTCTTTGAGCCCCAGAACAATAACCAGATGACGCCGGAGACGTTGCCCCAGGCGCTTAACAGGAACATGGGGAAAAAGGTAAAAGAGGTCAATATCTACGGCTACTTCGATGATGCGGGGGATAAGGACCCTTCAACATGGCGGTTCTATTATCCATTGTATAATAAAAAGTACCTGGAGAGCTAAAAAGTTTAAAGCAGTGTAAACCCAGCCTTTATACATGTATAGAACCAACTTTATTTCTGGGTATGCGGGTCAAAGATATCTTCAAATCACCTGTAAGGAAAGTACAGACAATAAAATCCGGGCTTATCCTCTGGTTGAATAAGCCGAAATGGATGAACAGGATGGTACTTTATTTTTTAATACTTCTCCCGGCCATTTCTATGACCTTATGGTATGTTTTTTCGTACTTCGAGCTTTTCCACACTGATGCAGAGAGCGCGCGGTTCGTAATCAGCACCCTTATACAGAGCGAGGCTGCTATCATTGCGCTTGCAGTGACATTAAGCGTTATTGCAGTTCAGCTCGCTGCGTCATCGTACTCAGCAAGAGTGATCGACATATTCAGGAGGACACCAGATCTGTGGATCCTGATAGGGATATACAGCTTTGCAATTTTCTACGGGCTTGTTATCCTTAAACTGGTAGAGTCGGCAAGTCCTGGTGGAGAGCTGAACGTGCCCTCCGGCCTTGAGGTTCATATCTCGTTCGCATATTACTTGGGGCTCTTTGCATTCTCTTCACTGGTGCCATATATATGGAGCACTCTTGAGATGCTCAAGCCCTCAACTATAATCAACATGCTGGCTGAGAGGATAACTAAGCAGAGGATCCTGGCTGCATCAGAGAAAACCTCGGAAGACCCCATCCTGCCTATCATCGACATAGCCAACGGCGCGCTGATGAGGTACGATTACGAGACTGTAATAGACGGGCTGATGGCAATAGGGGAACGTACGAGTGAGATATTCAAAGAACTCGGCTATACAAGCGGCATGTTCAGGAGGCTTGAGGAGGGGGCTTTTGAAGAGAAAAGATTATCAGAGAATATCTTCGATCACCTTATCAGCATAGGAAGATTGGCTGTAAGCAGGGATAACGAGAGAGCTGCCGTAGCAGCGTTATACAGCCTGTGGGCAAACGTGCGTATAGCGGCAGAACAGAAACTTGAGGTGGCAACCAGATGGGGTATAGAATCGATGGGAGAGGTCGGGATAGCAGCGGCAGAGAAGGAGCTTGAAATGCCCGCACTTACGGCAGTGCAGCTTATAGGGTCTATCGGAGAATCTATAGCAAAACAATCTCGTGAAGAACCGATCTTCACGAAGAGACTTAAAGACATTGCAATGGTCGCGACAGGAGCGCTGGAGGATATCGGGAAAGTGGCGATAGAACACAGGCTCGATGATATTACGCAGCAGACAGATGAATCCATAAAAAAAATAAATGAGGTTCTTAGCGGATCATATATCTAAGGAAAACCTGCCTGGAGATGCTACCTATCCGGGCGTAAGCCTCTTTCTTATTCTTTTCATGAACCTCTGCCTGAAGGGTTCCTCCTGGCTCATCTCTCCGATGATGTGGAATTTCCTCAACACCTCCTCTCCGTGCGGCGCTTTCGCCATGTTCTCGGTAAGGTCATTTCCTGAAAGGTGGCTGCCGAGGTGAACACCGTCCTTCCAGAGCGAGCTGTTCGAGACATCATAGACCCCTCCTTTATAGGCTATATATGCAGGTCTTCCCTCTTTCCCATTAAATTCTTTTAATTTTTCGGTCGTGAACTGTTTCTCCTCTCCCAGCCTGCGCGCAATGGCGTAGAGGACGGAGCGCACAAGCTGCCTGCTGTCTACCTGACCTTTGATCAAATAATCCTGTGCACCCCGCCGCACTGCCTTTATAGCAAGCGCGACATCGCTAAGACCCGTCAGTACAACGACGGGTATCCCTGGCGCCTGGGATTGCGTCCTTATGAGCGCATCAAAACCCCGGCTGTCGGGCAGCATAAGGTCAAGCAGGATCACATCGATCCCTCCCTCGTCAAGGCGTTTTAATCCTGCTGAGAGCCTGTCTTTCCATTCCAGGTCGAACTTGATATTTTCTGCTTCAGTAAGCATCTCCTGTATCAGTCTGGCGTCCCCGGGGTTGTCTTCGATCAGCAGAACTTTAACGCGCTCCACTTCGATCACCCGGCCAAAGCTTCACTGCTGCGAGCCGTGGATTCTTCTCTTTTCACAGGTATGGTAAAATAGAACGTTGAACCCTCACCATGCACCGATTCTGCCCATATCCTGCCGCCGTGGCGCTCAACTATCTTCTTGCAGATTGCAAGACCGATACCTGTGCCGGGGTATTCGCTTGCTGTGTGCTCGCGCTGGAATATATTGAAGAGGCGGCTCTGGAATTCAGGGGATATGCCTATGCCGTTATCCCGGACCGAGAATAGCCATTCGTTCTCCTTTCTTCTGGCAGAGACGTGGACGCGCGGCGGCTCTTCTTTTTTTCGGAATTTAATGGCATTGCCGGCCAGGTTCTGGAACAACTGGATCATCTGCGTAACATCAGCCATGACTGTGGGCAGTGGGTCATGCGTGATTGTTGCATTATTCTCCTCAATAGCCACCTTCAAGTTATCCAGAGCCTGATTAAAGACAGCTTCGAGGTCGGTAGTCTCAAACGGTTTACCGCGTGTACCGACCCTGGAGTACGCCAGCAGGTCCTCTATGATCCTCTGCATCCTTTTAGTGCCGTCCACGATGTAGCTGTTCTCTCCGATAGTTATATAACTTACATTTACCTCCACGGGGAGTGCCGTACCGTCCTTGCGTCTGTGTTGACCTTCTATAATCAGATACCCCTTTCTCTGCACCTCCTCAACATGATCTTTCCAGGAAAAATGATCCGGTATAGTAGCTTCAATATCAAAAACCCGCATGTTGAGCAGCTCTTCCCGCGTACATCCAAGACTGCTGCATGCCTTATCGTTGGCGTCCAGAATGCGACCGGTCTCGGGATCATCGACAAAAATAGCATCGTTTGATTTATCGATCAAACTGCGGAATAACCGCAGCCTTTCTTCTATTCGCTTGCGCTCAGTGATATCGCGTATTACGACCTGTATCGCAGGTTTACCCTGATAGGTAAGAGGCATAGCCGCTACTTCAACATCAATGATAGTGCCGTCAAGACGGACGAATTTCTCCTCAATAAGGGGTACAACCTTTCCCTCCTCTCTCATCTGCCCAACCCGCTCTCTGACGATCTCGCGATAAGCCGGGTGGACGATACCAATGATATTTTTCCCGATAACCTGCTCTGGGTGTGTTGCCCCAAGAAGTCTTGCTCCGGCAGTATTTAAAAAGACGATCTTCCCTTCGCTATGGACCGCGATGGCTTCCGGGGAGAACTCGATGAGCTTGCGGTAGCGCTCCTCGCTCTCGGCAAGTGCCTCCTCTGCCCGCCTGCGCTCAGCGATATGCATGACAAGCGGATGGAAAAGGAAAAAATAAAGCATAGGGGAAAGAAGAACCACAAGAAGAGCAGAATCGAAGAGCACTTCGAACCAAAGAGGAAGAGGCGGTAGTAGAGACAGGAGTATCATTAAAAAGGCTTCTGAGATGAAAATCGAAAGAACCAGTATTATAAGTAATCGGTAAGGAGACTGATAGACGGACGGGTTTTTACCTCTGAGACTATAGTTCATCATATGCTCTGTTCAACGCCTCCTCCATCTGCCTGTTGTTTACCAGAGTTCACAGATTTTATGTTGAGCTGCTCATTGATAGCCTTCAGCCCGGCTGTATGCTGCTCCGTAAGTTCCTCAAGGTCATTGTTCCGTCCCTTCAATTCCTCCTCCATCCTCAGCGTGCGTCAGATAATCTCAATACCTAAACCCTTTCCCTTATGTAATAGGATGGATTGAATGAACTAAAATCTTTATGGTTCTTTTGGACCGGATGCAGGGTAGTGCCTTAAATCTGCCCCTTTCAGTAAGATTTACTGAATTGTCGCTTTCAGGATCTTATCGCCCTTCCGGATCTTCGAAGCCACGTCCTGACCTTCAGTAACCTGCCCGAACACAGCGTAATTCTTGTCCAGGAACTTCGCATCCTCAAGGCAGATGTAGAACTGGGAGCTTGCGCTGTTGGGGTCCTGCGAGCGCGCCATGCCTACTGCGCCTTTCTTGTGCGTTGGCGAGGGAGCAATCTCCAGAGGGATTGTTTTACCTGAGCCGCCGGTGCCGTTGCCTTTGGGGTCTCCGCCCTGGATGACAAATCCGGGCTCAATGCGGTGGAAGATAAGACCATCGTAGAAGCCTTTCTGCGTCAGGTCTATGAAGTTCTTTGTGGTTATAGGCGCTTCATTTTCGAAAAGTTCGAATTTTATTGTGCCTTTTACGGTTTCTAAGACTGCTGTTCGGTTAGGCATAGGTATCACAGGGACTTAGATGTGAGGTTAGGGTATATGTGCTTTTTGAAGTTCTATGAAGTATAAACTTTACTAGGACTCTCAGTTCAGGTTTATACAAAAACAGCTTATAACTGTTGAACCAGCATTAGCCAAGTAGTAACTGTGAAAATTCTTATTCTTTGGCTTCATATAATGCCCTGTTGATTTCTACTTCATCCGTTGTAACGCCCCAATCGCTTTGGAGGCGTTTGATCCTCTCGATTTCTTTTTCTGAAAGAAGCGGCTCTGTCGGTTTTGAATTTTTCATTGTAAAGAAGATAGTTTTATCTTTTAAATATCTTTTCACCGACCAATAGTAAAAAGTAAATACCCCCAAGCCATACCTTATCTCCAATGCCTCCTATAGAACTCAAGCTCGTAAAAGAATTAAGCTACGAGCGCATAAGCTGCACCTGCGGCATGGCAGTGCTGCCAAAAGATCCGACTCCTGAGATCACTTCAGCCATGAAAAAGGTAGCCATCGAAGAGGGCGCAAAATTCTCGATGATCGATACATCGATCCACCCTGAGGTAATAAAAGAATATAACCTTAAAGAGCTGCCGGCAGTGGTAATCGGGAAAAATTCATACGGGATAGATGAAAATACCATACGCAGAGCGATACGGAGAGAGAGGACATGACCGGAAACGACGAACTTGCCCAGATACGGAAGAAGAGGCTTGAAGAGCAGAAAGTTTTTAAGATTCCCTGACGATACAACATACCATGAAGCGCACCTACCATGAGTTCCCCCAAAAGCCTGAGTTTGAACGGAAATATAACTTCAGAGCAGATCTTCCTTATATAGTGAAGACATTAGCAGGGATGGACGGAAAATTCGGGACTTTCATCACAGATTCCCCCGACCTCAAGGGTCGCCCGATCAAAGCAAAAAGAAGCATAAATATCGATATCACAGATAGAAGCGTCAATTTCTCTCCGCTTAATAACGATACCCTTGGGAGCGTGCTCGGGGGAGTAAAGGCTGAGGGGACGATTGATTTCAGGGTAACCCTCAAGTACTCTTTCCTGGATGAAAAGTTCGACCGCGTCCCGTTCAAGGGCGACTCGTACGTGGTTCGCGCGCAGCTTGAGAACGGCATACTTACGATGAAAGTGCACCATATGGACGGCATGGGAAGGACAGATTGTGAAAGGATAGCAGATACTATCGTCGATGAGATAAAACGGAACTCGCCCGATGTCTGACCTGCTTTATTCTGTTGCTGTCCCTTTCAAAAGAAAAGGGAAAGAAGCGCTTAAAGAGAGCGAATTTGTGCTTGCGCTCTCCATCGACCTGAACTGGTTCAATCCTGAGCAGGCAAAGAACGTACTGGGTAATGCCGAAAAAACAGGGCTGATAAAAAGGGAAGGAGATCTGGTTAAGCCTGCTTTTGATTTAAACTCGGTCGAGATCCCATCGGGATTTAAGCCCGATCCGAGCATCTTTGAGAGAAAGCCCCTCTTCGACAGGGTTATAGAGCGCATAATCGCAGGTACAGGGATGGAAAAAAGGAAGATGATATCACTGATAAATAAAAAACAGGAGGAGCTGTCAAAACTCGTTGTGATAGAGGTCAGTGCTATCCTGGTCGCGCTGGAACACGGCATAGCAGTCGATGACCTTATCGATGAGGAATGCGCGGCTTTAATTAATCCTTCGTCTTCTTCTTAAAAAGGTCGATAAACTTATCACATTCCCCTGCAAGTTCACCCGATGCTTTTTTGATGGCTCCTATCGGGTCAGCGCCGTCCGTCCTCACGAAAAGCACAGGATCGCTTATAGTAGGATGTTTGATATCGTACGTAGCTATCTCAACGTGCTTATTATTTAACAGGGCGGTCTTCAATGCATTGAGGAGAGTATGCGTCTCCCCTGCGATCTTGATACTGATCTCGTTCTTCGTCTTGTTTAAGATTGTAAGTTCCATTTTCTCACCTAAACAATGCCTGTCCCGTAATCCGATGATATTTTTCTCGTCTCCATTCTGCCGCATTTGGGACATTTAAGTTTACTGTTGTCTCTCTTTAACACTGTCCTGCAGTTGCTGCAATAAGCCTTCATGACCCCAAGCTCTTTATTTACAGTGGAAAGGCGCATATTCCTCATGTCTAATACCTTCGCCTTGACTATATCAAAAGGCGAGAATTCTGAGGATAGCTCTTTTACGTAAGCGTCCTTGACGTTTGAGACATGGATCGCAGCCTGTTCTGCGTTCACTATCTCGCGCTCTCCCCTGCCTTTGATACTTGCGATCTCGACAAGCGCGACTGAGTCTTTTACATCTGTAACCTGACCGACCACGATATCTCCAACCTGCAGGTGAGGGGGCACGTTCGTAACAGGCGTGACTGAGATAGATCGCTCCCTGGTATTTATTTTTACAACCCCTGTAGTGGCTGCATATATGTTCCCTTTATCCACAAAAGTACCACTTTTCGGCGTGAATTCCTCTGATGTACTGATAAGGTCTCCCGGCAGTACGATCTTTTTCTCTTCAGGCTCTTCCTCTATAGTCTCTTCAATCTCCTCCCCGGGCTGTACTTCGGGCTGTTCTACCTCTTCCCCGGCCTCCGGGGATACTTCCTCCATCTCCTCGGGTTCTCTCTCTTCTATTTTCTCTGGCTTCCCTTTTATTTCGCCTTTTCCAAGCTTTCTCCTGCTTGTTACCTTCTTTCTCTTGATCCTAATAATAATCCCTCTATCTTCTCTCTATTCTATATATTTCTGCTTTTATGATATGTATTTCCTTAGTATGGAATCTGAATGTCCTCTTGATGGGAAAATCGATTGATCGATAATCTGTTACGACTGCCGGGCTAATGAATTTTTTTATGAATTCGCTGCTTCCGGCGTTGTGTATGGAATAAACCACGCTGCTCAATTCGAGGGCTTTCCTCAAAAAAGGGCGGTCGCTTCCCCGTACCTGGGCGCCGAACGGAGGATTCATCACTACGGTATGCGCTTTTCCGCATACGCCGTTTATGCTGCTGCATACGAACTCGACATCAACGCCGAGTTTCTTCGCATTTGCCCGTGCAATCTCAAGTGCGTCTCTATCATCATCAAAACCTATAACCTTTTCTGCTCCCAGGAGCTTTGCCCCGATGGCAAGGATACCGCTACCGCACCCCAGGTCATAGACAGTATCCGCGATATCCCCCCTCATGAACGCAAAATGCAGCAGTTCAGCGGCGACTGTCGCAGGCGTGGCGTACTGCTCCTTTGAAGGCTCAGGCGCCCTGAAGCCTTCAACCTGTTCCAGCAGGATCTCAAGATGCTTCTTTCTCATGTTCTTCTTGCCGTAAAGTGCAGGGCCGGCAGCATGGCTTCGCCGTGCCCATTCACCTGGGCGAAATACTGCCGTGCAAGCGTCTTGATGCCAGTACCGCCTTCTTCTTTTTCTTTTTTCAGAAGCTCACCGAGCATCAGCAGGTGCGACCTGATGAAATCCCTGGGTATCGTTATCTCGCGCTTTACCGTCTCGACAGTTATTTCACTGAAGCCGTGGGCAAAAAGCCGCCTGCTTATGTCCTCGAACTCATGTGAATACAAAACACCTGTGCTCTTCAGGAGTTCACTGAACAACAGGCTTGATCTCTGCGCCTCGTTCTGCGGTGCCCAAAGCAGTATCATGAAGGAGAAGACCGCTTCTCTATTCAGTACCCTTGCAATTTCCCTGAACATATGGCTCTGCATATCCGATGGTATCAGGTCAAAGTAATGGTAAGAGACCGCAGCATCAAAGGTTGAATCTTTAAATGGCAGGCTGTCAGGTTTTACGAGGACAGCGTTCGTTACATGTCTTGGCGACGTGAGCGCGCATATCGCGCCCGGAAGCTCACCTGAGAGCGTTCCTCCGAAGTCAAGCACTCGCGCGTCCTGTTTGAGGTCTGAGCGTTTGATGAATTCCTGTCTGTCGGATGATGCGTAGGGCATGAGGGATTAGTTTAAATACTCATTCAGTATTCCTTCCGCTTAAGTGAAGAAATAAGTTCATCCGGTGTAACACCGGCTTCAGGGCATTTCGAGATTCTATCTAACAGCGCATGGTATCTTTTTAGTTTGATTTCTGGTGATGCTTTTTTTCTTGTCTCAGCCGACATTTTAATCACCTTTTCTATCTTTTCTCTCAAGTTTAATAAGCCTCCTGCATAATTTCAATATTTCCTCAGCCCCTCTGAGCGCTCTTAAACCTTCATCCCTGCCGAATATTTTAGAAGCAGGTGTAACTGACCTTTCGATCCCATAGAATGCAGTACCTCTTTTTCAAATGCGCTCATCGGTCCTCATATTTCCACGACCTCTCCAAGTTTATAATCCGGTTTTAAATCCCAGTAATACCTTTTGTCATCAAGGAATATCCTCTTTGAGCCGATTTTTTTAAGTTTTTTTCTCATGCTTTTCATTTTATTTTCTATGAAATCATCGACATCATAAAGCATTATTCCATCCATAACTATATCCAGAAGGATGGAAGGGTTTTTTTCAACTTCAGAAGGTGTGAGCGGAACAGGACTGATAAGAGTTCCGAGTTTTTTCTCTTTCAGTTCCCGGTACTCATCCGAAGCTTTCAGGTCATTCTCAATCACATTAAAAACCTCAAACCGCCCTTCTTCTCCAAATTTTTCAGCGACTATCAGAATATCAATATCGCTGCCTTCTCCAGCTTCTCCTCTTGCCGCGCTACCGAAAAGGACGATAGAGATGAGGTCATCCTGTAAGATTTCCTCTAATTTATTTGCGATGAGGCTCGCGTAGTTGAGGTAGAGGTTTTGAATTTCATCGGTCATTTTGCCTCCTTAGGCATTTCGAAAATATGGTGTTCATCACATATTATTCTATTCTTTCCCCCATGCTCACCGTCCATATATCAGCATAGTACAGCAGCGGTTCTTCCTTATGCGCCACAGCCCCCCCAAGAAGGAAGATTTTTTAATGCCTTCAGGGCAACATTGCTCAGGTAAATTTCAAAACATTCAGCATGGTTTGAAAAACCACAGAGAGCGCAGAGGACACAGAGAAACGCAAAAACTCTCCGTGCTCTCTGTGTTCTCTGTGGTTGATTATCCCAGACGGGATTGACCGCCAGATTAAAGTAACATGGAAACCAAAAATCATCTGGTGCAGGTGACTTCGTAGGAAATGGCAAGCCATGTGGGTAAGGCTTGCAGCGCACCTTTATAGCCGCCCCACGTTGAAGCCCTGCACCGAAAATAACAGGAAATAAGCCTGGATATCACTAAATACGACATATACAGGCCTCGTACATCGTACGGGGTATACCGTCCGTGACTGAAGACGATAGGCGTTCTTGTGCATCCATTTGAGTATCTTGAACCAGAATGACCTTCGGAACGCTAAAAATGAGGGATAAGGAAAGAGATGCTAAACAGATATAACCAACTGATGATCAGGGATTTTTATTAACAAACTCGCCTACAATTAAATCTTTCAGCACAGTTGCGATTTTATCTAGCTTTACGACCGAATCCACTTTCAGTCCCGCATTTTTAAAAGCAGAATGCTTCTTTGTTATTAAAACATCTACCTCAGAGGCTTCAGATGGTATTTTTGAGGAAATAAATGCCATGATTACATCTTTATCGCCTTCGTATAGCACTAAAGCCGGTCTAAGCTTTGCAGCGGTTAAATCAGTAAATGGAAAAGGCACAAGCACTATTTTTCCTTTCATTTATATCTGACCTTTAAATCCGCTATTTTATAAATATCTGGCTCATTCTCAAAGAAACTTGATAATGACTTTTCGGAAAGCTTCATCAACGAAACGATTTCTTTTTCGTATAAAAGCTCATCAACCTTTTTCGAAATCTCGATTACATACCGCTTTATATCCCTTACATCAGCTTCTAAATTCATCATGTTTATTAACATCTTTACGATATGCATATATAAAAATATGATTGAGAAGTCTTTGGAAGTCTTTCAAGGATAACACATACCTATGTTATTTTCGCGCCCCTTTTGTCGATTTATGCCTTAGCAACAAATAAGCGATAGATGCCCTCATGCACCCACGCCATAATGCTCCGTATCTTCCAGTGCGGAATCCGTGACTATAGCATCATATAAATTCCAATACTTCCGCTATCCCTTCGCAACGCCCACAGGCATGAGCCTTACCACCTTCCGCGCAATTCCCAGTTGATGAACCACGTCCACCACATCCTCGCTCGATTTGTACACCGAGGGGGCCTCCTCTGCTATTATAGAAGGCTGGGTCGCCATCACGGATATGCCTCTCTCTGCCAGCTCTTTTTGTATGGTCTCACCGTTCAGTGTTTTAAGCGCATGCGACCTGCTCGACACCCTGCCTGCGCCATGGCATGCGCTCCCGAACGTGAGTTCCATAGCCCTCTCTGTCCCGTGCAGTACGAACGAAGGCGTGCCCATGCTTCCTGGAATAAGGACGGGCTGACCGACCTGCCTGTAAACCGCCGGAACATCGGGATGCCCGGGCGGGAATGCCCGCGTCGCCCCTTTCCTGTGCACGTAGACCATCTTCTTTTCCCCGTCTATCGTATGCTCCTCAAGCTTCGCCACGTTATGCGCCACATCGTAGATGAGATGCATTCCAAGGTCATCCACATCACGCCTGAAGAACTTCGTGAACACCTCCCGTACCCAGTGGGTGATGACCTGCCTGTTAGCCCACGCATAGTTCGCGCCTGCCGCCATGGCTTTAAAATAGTTCTGCCCTTCGGTGGATTCCGCAGGCGCGCACGCAAGTTGCTTATCAGGCAGGTCGATGCCGTACTTGTGTACTGCCCTCTCAAGCGTTTTGAGGTGGTCCTCGCATATCTGGTGACCCGCGCCGCGGGAGCCGCAGTGTATCATAACCGTGACCTGCCCTTTATGAAGACCGAACGCCTTCGCTACTCCTTCATCATACACTTCGTCCACGTACTGCACCTCAAGGAAATGGTTGCCGCTGCCGAGCGTCCCGAACTGGGGTTTGCCCCTTTTCCGCGCCTTATCGCTCACCTTTGATGGGTCTGCAGCTTTCATGTAACCATTCTCTTCGCAGTGCCCGATATCCTCCCTCATACCGTACCCGCTCTCGACAGCCCATCTTGCCCCGTAGAGGAAGGCATCGGTCAGCTCTTTATCAGAGGCGCGAAGCTTGCTCTTTGATCCCACGCCGGAAGGAACAGCATGGAAAAGTTGCTCTACCAGTTCCCTCATCCGCGGGCGCACCTCACCTATGGAGAGGTCGGTCCTGATTATCCTGACACCGCAGTTGATATCGTATCCCACGCCGCCCGGGCTTATTATCCCTGTATCCCTGTCAAAAGCCGCTACCCCGCCGATCGGGAAACCGTAACCTGAGTGAGCATCAGGCATCGCCATGGCGTATTTCTGTATGCCCTGCAGGGTAGCCACGTTTGCAGTCTGGTCGAGCGTATCGTTCTCAAGGTTCTGGAGCAGTTTGGAGGAGACGAAGATACGCCCTGGAACTCTCATCCCGGGTCTGTAGCTCATGGGTATGTCCCAGATAAAATCGCTGGTTTTTGTAACAATGCTTGCCGCATCTTTTTTAATCATATCTGGCATATTTATCTCCCGGTAATTGTATTTTTGACAATTTCATCCAAAACCGATCCTTTTTATCTCCTCTGTCATCTCGCTTATCTTCTCAAGCTCTGCCATGAACTCAGCATACGCCGCCTCAGCCGATTTTGTCGCAACTGCGCCCTGCGTTGATGGGGCAATAAGCCGCTGCTGCTCAAGGACACGTAGCGAGTACCGCACAAGGTGATCGGGTATCCCGGTCTCCAGAGAGAGCTTCATTATCCCGATAGGTCCGCTGTCCATTACCTTTTTTAATACTATTATGTGCCTCTTTAATAGTTCAAGCTCGTGTTGGACTCTTCCTGTCAGCATAAATACCTGTTCAGAGTTGTAATTAGGGGCATATCTAATTTAGCATATGGAGTTCTCATACCACAGATTCCGAAAATGATAAATATTGGTTATGGTTATACTAACTGATGGGGTGAATTGATGAGAAAAATATTAATTTTGGGGTTAGTTGGGGCTGTGATATTATTAAGCGGGTGTTTGGCACCAACTAATGAAACAGGAACACCGGTTATAACACCGGTTGAAACACCAATAGTGACAGAGACGCCGTTAATAATAACTACGCCAATGGTGACAGAGACTCCAATGGTGACAGAGACGCCAATGATGACGCCAAATGCAACAATCACACCGTTTGCGAATGCAACAATAGCTCCAGTCGCGACTCTGACTGCGGTATATATAACACCGACGCCAACAGTATCACCGACTCCAACGGCAATAGTAACACCGATGGGAACCATTTAACCGATGGGAACTATTTAAAGAAAATAGATTGAAGGGGGCTATCAGTAATTGTGGTGTTAATAGTGGGTACTAGACCGGGAGCTTATTTTAACACCACAGCTGAACAATCTGAGCACCGATCATTTAACATGGGATTCAACCTTTGTAAATGCAAGTGGAGCTATAACAGTAGTTATCAGTCCCAGTACAATATAATCTACGAAGGCAATATTCTGGCTGATCAAGAATAATTTGCTTATCAAATAAGTGATTGATAGAAGGAATGCTCCTATCATCGCTCTTTTAATCCTTTGCTTATGGTTTATTGCATCTTCAAAACGTATATGCCCTTCCTCAAGAAGATACCCAACTCCTATAGATGCCATAATAGTCCCGATCTCTATCTGTTCTTTTAAAAGAGAATGCTGTATAGTTGCAGTTGCTATCAATATACCGGGGATTATAACCGCGGCAAAGTATTTTGATCTGCCGCCCAAACTCTGCATCCTTTTGGAGATACCGGGTTCAGTCTTTATAAACACAAGGGCAATCAAGCATCCGAATAGTATTCCTCCTACGACATCGCCTGCATAGTGCACCCCAAGATAGATGCGAGAAAGTGAGACTAAAAAAACCATTGCTGCGCCGGCAGGGATAAGATATCTATTATTGACCCTGGTTCCCAGATATACCCAGAAACCTGCCGAGACCAGCGCATGTCCACTCGGGAACCCTGTTCCGTTCACCTGAATCATATGGAGGTATTCCGGCGGTCTTGCCATATCGAACAGGTTTTTTGCGAAGATAGCCGCAAACGCCAGCAGGAGGATAAAGTACATCGACCGTATGCCTGTTTTTTTATTGAAGCACCAGAAAATGAGAGAGGAGAGCGCGAAATAAGCGGACATGCCTCCTGCGGTGGTTATAGCAAAAAATAATTTATCGACGAAAGGGTTCCCCAGGCCCTGAAGGTAGATGATTATATTCTCGCTGAACAGGAATTGAGAATGCACTAACATTATACCAGAAACCAGGTGCAGATAGATGCCAGAGGCAATCTATCCGACGTCAAAAAATATTACGCCTTAACAACAGCTTTTGGTGAACGTGCTATCTTTCTGCGCTTTGAGCCTGCTGATGTATATCTCTGCGCAGGACCCGGGCGTTTGTGGGTGAGTTCAGCTTCCGGGACGAGTATGACCTGTCCTTTCCGGTGTTTTATCCTGCCCCATTTTGTTGTGCCGGTTTTTCCCATATGATTGTCCTCCAGTGAGTTTTGTGTAACCTCACAATAATTCCGTTTGTTGATAAACCTTTCCCCCATTCTCCGAAAGTTTCTTAGCTCGATAAAGATAATTATATAATATGATACGCCAGCGATTCGTTTTAGATACCAGCGCCCTCACCGATACCCAGACGAGGGAGCTTGAGGGTGGAACGCTATGTGTTGCCATGGGTAGTATACTCGATATCATAGCCGAGGCGCGCCTGCACCTGGGAATAAGCTGCTATATCCCGTTCCCCTCGGTGTACAACGAGATGAGGGATTTCGCAAAGAACAACGGGTGCGACGAGGAGGTGCTTGCCAAGATAGACACCTGGCTTGTTAAGAAGACACCTGACAGGTACGAGGTCAAGATCCCATCCAAGATATTCTACGATTACGTTGATTTCATGCGCGGCAGGATAAACAAAGGTATGGACGTGGCTGAGGAGGCGATATGGGAGGCTGCCACGGAATGCCTTTTCAGAACCACAAAGGCGAAAACCAGGCACGAGATAGAGCCTGAGATAGAGCGCCATGTCATCGGCGAGACCATAAGCAAGTTCAGGGATAAGTACAGGAGCGCTTTGCGCTACGGGATCCTGGACAGTGCGCCTGATATCGACGTACTTCTGCTTGCAAAAGAGCTTGATGCCGCAGTCGTTGCGAGCGATGTTGGCATCCAGAAATGGGCTGAGCAGCTCGGACTGAGGTTCGTGAACGCAAAATCCTTCCCTGCGATGATCAAAGAGTACCTTAAGCGAACAAAACCTGAGAAATTAGCCAGCATGGTTTAGGCATGATATACACATATATTGCAACGTTTGGCTTTTTCTCGATCATTTACCTCACCCTGCGGGATATCCGCATCTACCACAGGACTAAGATAGAATCATACAGAAAAGGCGCACTACGGGGCATGCTGGCAGGAGCGGTGGCGCTGATTGGCATGAGCATTACGGAAGCCAATCCCTCCATCGGTCTTACCATAACGCTCGTGGCGGTATATATCAATGGAAAAGGCAAGAGAGAGGATGTATTCGGGAATGCGCCGCTTGTGAAGAGGGTGCTTGGGGAGACGACGGTAAAGAGAGATGCTAAAATGGGTATTAATACCACAGACGGACGCGGATGAAGGCGGATTTCATAAGATGCAAGAATGACATATGAAAAAAGCAGAAAAAGATTGCTGAAGAAGCATTAAAACTACTTGAACACGGCTTCAAATTTGGTAAAAGGTTGTATAAGAATAGGTGTGAACTTTATGAACGATGAACTGGCTTTAGTAGATACGAATCTACTGAGCCATGCCTTTGACGAGAGCGAGCCTGAGAAGAGGAATCTGCAAATGCTTTCACCGTTCTAATGATCGTTTTCCTTCTCAAATATTCCAGCTAAAGCTATCAGTATACCTATAACAGCCGATATACCGCCTGCAATCTCCATGGTTTTATATTGCTGGTACGCTTCCTGGGAATATATTGTAAATTTGAGTGCCAGTTCCTGAATGCCAATATAACCTGCCATGAAAAAAAAGCCGCCAATCGCGAAGATCATTATTCCTGATATAAAAAATATTCTTTTCATAAGATTCTAATTCTCATCCTGTTTATATAAATATTTTTAATGGATTTCTATGCTGACTGGTGCCAGCCGTGCGTTGCTATGGAAGAGGGGACGTACCCCGATCCGCGGCTGGTCTCGGAGATGGAGGATTTTGTCGCCGTAAAGGTCTAAATATATCGACATTTTTATCATATTCTTAAAATGGCAAGACTGACTCAGATGCGATTAGAGCCATAAACCCCAGGAGCCTGGGCTGGGATGACCTAAATTTCCAACTCCTCAGAAAGTCTAACCTTACAGTAGAGCCTTCCTGGAGTTTGTTCATCCCACAGGCAAATACCTGGAGCCAAGATGTCCCAATAACTGTACTCTCTCAAGTGAGGATAAGGCCGTCATCAACATCCATATCATGCACCAATATACTGCTTATTTCAAGCTGGAGCATCCCATTGACGCATCCTAAAGGTGGTAAAATAACTGATATGCGATTCCTATATAGGTGCATGAAATGTGGTGTGCAGTTAACCCAATCTATAGAATCATTTAAGTTAAAACCATTCAATTGAAGGTCAAATGTTCCCCAATAAAAAAGTCCAGGCATTAGTAGGCACACGCATACAGGTTGAGATGAAAGGTAATAAAAATATCCTTGAGGGCAGGCTTGAGAGCGTAGATGATAATCTGAACCTGCACCTTGTAGATACTTTTGAGCTTGCAGATGGTGTAAAATTGCGCTCTCTTGGTTCTGTGGTAATAAGAGGAAATAACATAATTCTGCTAAAACCCATAGAGGGATAGAACAGAAGCTGTAGAACTGTTCACAAGCAATTCGATGCAGTTGAAGGTTAAAATCTAATTCTGGTAATAATTTGGGCGTAATCTTGGAAAATTGTTTTAAGTACTAAGTCCCACTTAACAATTTAGAGGAACCTCTTCCTATCCTATCCAATAACGTTCGATTCAATAAACTTTTTTGGTTCCTCTATAATTCTAACAGATGTAAGGATATCATTCCGACTAATAAGTTTTTCGATTTTGTTCTGGCAATCTCCAAGCCAAAATTCTAATAGGATTATTATTGATTATGCCTGGTCTTGTAATGCTGGATTAGTGGACGCACTTGCACAAGTATTTTCGTTATTTGAGAATGGTCGGAAAAACTATTATCACCTAAGTAATTTGATTTTGTTATTGAGGTTGGCTGTCAAACCCTCCATATTCCCTCCACCACATAAGCCTCTTTTATTGCCGACCTCATAATAATTTTAAATCCCGTTACGGCAAGTTATTTAGCCGATTAGCTATGCTTACTTCGGGCTGGCGTAATCTGGCTGACCGTTCAAGTTCTATCGATGTAGCAGAATTTGTATTTTGTAGATAAGCCAGAGTCATGGCTTCATTCCTGCTCATGCCCAGGGAAATAAGTGCTTCAGCGATTTCTTCGTCTTTCTCGTCAAGCTGAGTGATAGCGTTAACTATTGCACGGGAGTTTATGGTTGTCTCGAAGCTGGAGAAGTGCATGAGAGAGATTAGGAGGAAGTTTATTAAGATAATGTAGTGGTAAGAGGGATGTGAAAGTATTAAATTTCAAGAGGTAGGAATGGAAAATCATGATTCGTAAATGCACTGCCAGTGATTTTGAGAGGGTTTATGAGATTATCAATGATGCAGCCCAGACGTATAAAGGAATTATTCCCACAGAATACTGGAAAGAGCCTTACATGTCCAGAGAAGAACTTAGGCGTGAACTGGATGAAGGTATTGAGATGTGGGGTTATGAAGAAAATGGACGACTGATTGGCGTGATGGGTATCCAGCATAAACAAAATGTGACACTCATTAGACACGCTTATGTCTGCACTGCCAGACAGAATCAGGGTATAGGAGGAAAATTATTATCCTATCTTAGGGGACTGACGGAAGAACCCATCTTAATCGCCACATGGTCAAATGATGTCTTAGCGATTCGATTCTATGAAAAATACGGCTTCAGGCTGGTCTCCAAAGAAGAGGGGTATCGGTTGCAGAGAGAATATTGGTCATCGCCAGAAATTAAGATTAAAGCATCTGTGGTTCTTGCAGATGAAAAGTGGTTCAATTCGATAAAATGAAAATCTGAGCAACAGAACCCATGAAAGTGAACTGTTGCCTCGGAAATCACTATATTTGGATTTATCCTCTGACTAACTTCTTGATGTCAAAAAGCGATATGTGATACTCTTTGGAGACATCAAGTTCTGCTTTCATCAAGGCTTCATGTTCGTTTATACCGCTATGCATGAATGTTTTCTTTCTCTTTGAGATAGCGGTCAATACTTCAAATATGTCCATGTCCTTAGTCACCTCAATCAAAAATGGCTCGATGTGTATATAGGGTCAAGCTGAGCGGTATGAAAGTAATCCCGGCGTAAGTTGAGTTCTATCATTCTGGAGCGGTCTTGCAAGGCGTGCCTCCGAACATACATGGAAAGAAAGGAGAAGCAAATTCAGCAGAGTTATCTCAGTTCCACCTCTATTGACATAGATTCACCGCATATACAAACAGGCTCACCATATTTCCTAATTAACCCTATGTCATGGTCTATTTTAAAGCCACACTTCTGACATTGCCATATTATTTTGGTGTGCATATTGTGCTTCCCATAGCTTGTGATGTTTACCTATACTCTTGCTTAGTATTATATGAAACATACAAACCCTGAGCACATCTCTCGATACCTTTTTATAAAATAACCCCGTTTAATTCAATAAAGGTCGATACCCAGAAAAGGATCGATATCGAGAGCAAATACGGTATAGCCTATTACCCCACGGTTGCATTCCTTGATCCCAGGGGGAAAGAGGTCGGGAGACATATCGGATATCTCGGACCGAAGGAGATGGTATCGCTGATAAAAGAATCCCGCATGAAAGCACCAAAAGAAGGGGCGGGATTTGAAATAATGTCCGTATTACTGGTAATCATTCTGTTATATAAGATCAACAGGGGAATCCCTGATATTTCTCTTTCAGCCGGATTCAGCGCAAGTCTTTTATAATCTACATAACAATCCTCATTAAGTAATACTCTCTGCATATTCTCCTGGCTGGCAGTGGGAACAATGAGGATACTGGAACATGACTATTGATGTTAAGACCTTAGCAGATATAAATCTCCTTTTCCAGCTTTTGCTCATAGTAGTAGTCTCCATTGCCGTCTTCCAGGCAAAAAAGATGGAACTTGGCAGGCACTGCACTATCATGAGGGGTGCTGTTCCCGTGCAGGTATTAGCTATCCTCGTTGTAATGCTTCCCTCCATGGTCGGCTACATCAGGAACGAACAGCCGGGAATACTCTTTAGCACCGAGATGCTGGCGCACCATCTGCTCGGACTGGCTGTGGTCGCGCTGTGGATTTATATAAACCTGCTCTTTGTAGGTAAAGTGAGAGGAAAGGTCAGGCTTGCTACAATAATGAGATCTGCGCTTGCTCTGTGGGTATTGTCGCTCCTGCTCGGATTGCATATGTACATTCTGATATGGGTGTAGCTATGTTCGTTGAAATTGCAGGAGGGATATACCTTCTGGTGAAGTATCAAAGCAGTTATAAAGGAGATTTTCCAGCCTCGCGGATACAGAAGGGGTTGATTCTTGCCAGTGCAGGGAAGGACCTATCCGAAGAGGGCCTGGGCTTCGGAGTGCCTCTACTCAAATCCGGGTACGAAACGATTTTCCCGGGGGATGCGCATATAACTTCAGTGCGGGATGGGAATATAACGATCGTGAGCGCTGGCTACAATATGAACCTGGTGGAGAGGATGGAGGTAAGAGAGAGGAGAATAAAGAGCAAGAATTTCTACAGGTTGAAGGAATGCATATCCGGGCTCCACCGGGAGTACCCCTGGTTAAGGAAGATAATTACAGGCTCATCCGGTAGCTTAAGATGCATACTGGGTATAAGAACCGTATTTGAGCAGACGAAATCTATCGGAACTGTGCATGTAGTATATGCCATAGATGCCGGGAGAGGTACTGTACATGTCAGCATGAATAACGGAACATCCCTTGCCGGAGGGTCAATAGGAACATGGGATGAGACCTCTGCCGACGAGGCATCCTTCATCGATCCCATAGATAATATAAAATTCACCCTCAAGAAAGTAAAAGGAGCAAGGATGCTCAGGGGGCGGGAATTCGTAAAGAACCGGCTTGCCTGGTCGGGTCTCTCTTACGTCATTCCTCCACACATTGTTGATTTCGGTTACAGCATCCGTATAGGGAGGACAGGCATATGACCTCGGTGCTGCTGATATATCCTTATTTCAATCCGCCGGACAACAGATCCATATTCCGTTTTCCTCCCCTCGGCGTGGCTTATGTCGCTGCCAGCCTCAGGAATGCGGGTTACGATGTCACTATCCTGGACTGCACCTTCCTGGACAGGGAAGATGCCGTAAGAAATGCCAGGGCTTTGGGCGCTGATGTTGTGGGAATATACAGCATGGTGACAATGCATAAGGATAGCATCAGATTCGCAAAATACCTGAGGGACAGCAGTGATCTGCTCATTGCTGGCGGACCCCTGCCCTCGTGCGACCCGGTCTCTTTCATGGATGATTTCGATATCGTGGTAAAAGGGGAAGGGGAGCATGCCATGCTGGAGATCCTCCGTGCGTATGAGGGCGATCATGATTTTAGCTCCATACCAGGAATTGTGTATCGCAGAAGCGCGGGGGAACCGGATGAACCGGTCTTTACCAGGAACCGTGAGCTGGAGACAGACCTTGACGGGATAGCCTTTCCGGCGCGCGACCTGCTCCCGAACAACAGTTATATTGAGCACTGGAAAAGAAGGTTCGGGTATGCAACCACTACTATTATCACTACCAGGGGCTGCCCTTTCAGTTGTGAGTTCTGCAGCAATGCGGTTTTTGATATCTCCTACCGCGAGAGGTCGCCTGAGAACGTGGTCGATGAGGTCGAGCAGGCGCTCTCGTTCGGATACGATAAGATCCATTTTGCGGATGACGTATTCACGCTGAAAAGGGAACGGGTCCTCAGGATATGCGAAGAAATCAAAAAAAGAGGTCTCAAGTTCAAATGGGAATGCCTTGGAAGGGTTGATTCAATAGACAGGGATATTGCCGCTGCGATGAAAGAGGCGGGCTGCGACAGGATCTTCTTCGGGATAGAATCCGGCAATGACTCCACCCTGAAGTTGATGAACAAGAGGATTACAGTGGATAGGGCGCGGCGGGCAGTTGAAGCCGCCCGCACAGCGGGGATCCGTACAGGTGCTTTCTTTATTCTCTGCTATCCCGGGGAGACAGATGACACCGTGCTTGAGACCCTCAGTTTCGCCACGTCCCTTCCTCTTGATTACTTATCCTTTACCCTGCCGTATCCCCTGCCTGGCACTGCTCTTTATGAGAGGGTGAGGGACAGGATAAACAGGGAATGGGAGCCCCAGACCAGCTTTATATCCGACCATATCCTCATCTACAGTGCCGATTTCTCCGAGACCAAGATGAAATTTGCGATCCTGAAAGGGCAGGCGCAGTTCGGTTTGAAGAAATGGCTGGGCAGGTATTCCCTTCCTGCTGTTAAACCCTTTGAGAGGCTGACCGATCTGATATTTACGCTCATGAGATAAGACAGATAGGAGTCCTGCTGCCCGTATCTACCGGGTGAACTTCTTGAGGTTCTTCACCATCGCGTCCACAAGTGAAGGTACATCTATCAACTTTTCAGCCTCGACCACTTCCTGCGGTTTAGCCGCTGTTGAGGGGTACTCAGGCACTGCCATGCAGCATGTGGCTGGCTTTGTCGAAGGCTCAAAGGTACCGATCTTCCGTGCGATATCCGTTATCTCAAGCTTATCCAGCCCGATCAGGGGATGGTAGATGGGATATTCCATGCCGTACATCTCAGAGAGCATATTCTGCGATGTCTGGGACGCGACCTGGCCGAGAGAGGAGCCTGTGATTATGCCGTGAGCGCCTTCCATTTTCAGTACCTCACCTGCTATACGGTACATCATCCGCCTGCACAGCACGCAGTTCAGCCTGTTATCGCAGTTGCTGAGGAATGCAAGAAGGTTGTCGCCGTGGGGCGCCTCGTATATTGTGAATTTCTTCTGCGGTGACCATTTCTGGAGCACGTCGATGCATTGCATCGCCCTCTCGCGCGTTGTCCCGTCTGAGAAAGGTTCATTGTTCAGGTACAGAGGTATTATCTCACAGCCCCGCTTCATCATCAGCCATGCCGCGACCGGCGAATCTATGCCGCCGGAGATGAGCGCCACCATCTTTCCCTGGGTTCCCATCGGCAGTCCCCCTGTGCCCTTTTCCCATCCTGTGAAGACGTACGCTTTTTTCTGCCTGATCTCTGCGAATATCTCTACGTCGGGGTTTTCGAGATCGACCCTGATATTCCTCTTTACTTTCCCAAATACCGCATTACCGCAGGCGACTGCCGCATCATGAGACGTGAACTCATGGTTCCCGGCCCGCCGCGCCCTTATTGCAAAGGACTGTCCATCCTTGAGGATACCGTCAGCTAACTTGGCGCAGAGCTTCGCAGCCGATTCCAGCGAAGGCTCGCAGGTATAGGCAGGGCTTGCAGATACCACGCCGAACACCTTTGCAGCGCTTCTCAGGGCGTTTTCATCTTCGGTGTGTATGAAAATCCTGCCCATCTCCTTGCTGATCCCGGAGTATGAGCATCCGTCGGCGCCGAGCATCGCCTTCAGGTTCTTTATCAGAATCTGTTCATACCTTGTCCTGACCTTATTGCTCTTCAGGGCAAGTTCGTCATATCTTACTAGAATCACATCAGGAAAATTCAATATCTTTTCACCTTTTTAATTAATCTATTATCTGATCTTACAGACACCCTATTAACAGCACTCGTTTTTAAACATTTCTACATCCACGAGACCATCCGCTAATTCCAATTTCTCAACCACATGTCTTCTTTCGGGTTGAAAATCAGCCAATGGACAGGATTTACAGGATTGACAGGATAAATTTTTTACATCTCAATCCTGTTAATCCTGTTATCCTGTCAAATTAGCGGATGGTCTCTACATCCACCCGCCGTCTCCTTCTTTATAGCTTCTCGCTCTCCTCTGGGTAAATCGAAGTCCCACAGTCAAATAAATTCAGAAATTATATATAGTAGTAAATCTATAATCTAGCGATCCTGGGAGATTACAGGAGAGAGCATTCCAAAGGGGTAGCTGGTAAACCAAATACGGTGCAGATTCACAAAAAATCCTTAATATATCGTCTCTTTACTTTTTCGGGATTGAAGATGGAGGAATACTATGGTAAATGGTGAAAAAGAGTACTATTATGCTGGTGGAAAAAAAATAAAATTAAACAGAGTCCCGGATAGTTTTGCTATCAGGTATAAAAAAGATACTCCTTCCAGAGAAATGGAAAGAAAATTATCTGCAAAGGCTGATCTGGCTGGTGCGGAAGAGCGAAAAGAAATACCAAAACACCGGATCATAATTGTTACAATGCCGCCGACCAAACGCTTAGCTGATGTGAAAAATTCCATGAAAAGCCTGGAAGCAGACAGTGATGTTGAATCCGTTATCCCTGTCTATAGAGAAGCGCAATCCGGTTTACGCATGGTAGCCACAGACGAGATAACGGTGAGATTCAAAGACAACGTTTCTCAATCAGAGATCGAGAAATTTAACGAAGAGAACGATGTTGAGGTAATTGAACAGAATCGCTTTGTACCGAATCAGTACCTTTTAAAGGTGAAGAACCCGAAAGATACGCTGGCGACAGCCAATAAATACCAGGAATCAGGCTTGGTGATTTTTTCTGAACCTAACTTTGTTTCACAGGTCAAGAAGACAGCCCTGACAAATGACGAGCTCATTAATGAACAGTGGCACCTGCATAATACAGGACAGCTCAATGGATTGAAAGGAGAAGATGTGAAGGCAATGGATGCCTGGGAGATCAGTACAGGCTCCCCGGACATAGTCATAGCGATACTGGATGACGGGGTAGATATCGATCACCCTGACCTGAAAGCAAATATCTGGAAAAATCCCAACAGCAGCGAGCCGGATGTGAACGGATGGAACTTTTATGATGATAATAACGATCCGAGGCCCAGTAAATTCACCCCGCCTTATTACATTATGGACGGCAACGATATTCATGGCACACCATGTGCCGGGGTAGCTGCCGCAGTTGGGAATAACGCCACAGGTGTGACAGGTATTGCATACAAATGTAAAATCCTGCCTGTAAAGATCTTCCTTGGAGACGATCTCGTCCCGCTCAATACTGTCGCCGATGCCATTCGTTATGCCGGGCAAAAAGCTGATGTGATAAGCGCAAGCTGGAGTACGCCTCCCAGCAGCGATATCGAGCAGGCGATAAAGGACGTGGTCAGAACCGGACGCGGCGGTAATGGCACGGTCGTGTTCGTAGCCACCGGGAACGATTCAAGACCAAGGATCAGTTTTCCTGCAAGTGTGCCCGAGTCTATCGCAGTGGGTGCCTCAAATAATAAGGGATGGCGCTCTTCTTACAGCAACCATGGGGAAGGGCTTGATTTTGTTGCTCCCAGCAGCGGCGGTTCATTAGGTATCTTCACCACGGATGTATCTATCAGAAACAGGGGTTTTAACATAGGTGATATAAACCAGGGTGATGCGGATGGGCTTTATACGAACTCATTCGGCGGGACATCTTCTGCCACTCCATTAGCCGCCGGAGTTGCAGGGCTGATCCTTTCCTTGAACCCGCATCTCAAGTGGGACCAGGTACGCAAATACATGCGCGACACAGCGGATAAGATAGACCGGGCGAGTGCCAACTACGTTAATGGCTACAGCCTTGAATACGGGTATGGAAGGATAAACGCTTACGAGGCCCTCAAAAAAGTCAAAGCTGATGGCCCGGGACCATCACCAGGAAATGTTATCGATAAACAGGCCACACCTGCGCTCCCGATCCCTGATGATAACCTTGAAGGGATCACAAGCGCCATTGACATAGATGAGGAAGGTACTATCGACCTGGTAGAAGAGGTATCTGTTAATATTTCCCATACATATCGGGGCGACCTGTTCGTTTCTCTCATAACCCCAGAGAACGAGGTCATTGCTCTTCATGAAGGCGAAGGCGGCGGTGCAGACAACCTCATCGAGAGCTATAATACCGGAAGCATTCCAGACTTAAATCAGCTTGCTGGAAAAGGTGTGCGGGGAAAATGGCTGTTAAGGGTCGCTGACAGGGCATCCCAGGATACCGGGACCCTGAATAGCTGGGGTTTGAAACTCAGAACTCTGAATAATATGATCAGGGAATCTGTCTCTCCAGGGGCGCGCATCCCTGATTACGATCGAAAGGGCATTACAAGTGTTCTTGACGTTTCAGCAGGCGGCAAGATCAAAGAAATAAAAGTCAACGTGGATATATCCCATACGTATATCGGGGATCTGACGGTGAAACTGATATCACCCTTTAATAAGACGGTCACCCTTCACAACAGGACTGGAGGAACTGAAGATAATATCCAGACTGAGTACACCACGGCATCGCATCCAAAGCTAAAGGACCTTGTTGGAAAGGATGTTTCCGGCAAATGGAAGCTGGTCGTGGCAGATAATTATGGCATGGATATCGGTAAACTGAATAAGTGGGGAATCGAGGTGAGAATTTAAGAGCTTCCTGGCTTTGGAAAGTTTATTTTATTATCAGGACTATATTAGCCACATGAAAAATGTCTATCTTGCAGCACCACTTTTTTGTGAGGCAGAGTGTGAATTCAACCGCAAGCTCAGGGATGAGATAAAAAGAGCGGGTTTTAATGTATTCCTGCCACAGGAGGACTCGAACAACATTCAAGATAAAAAGAACAGGCAGAAGATAATCTTCGATAAAAACCTGGATGCGATAGAGAATTCAGATATCATGGTTGCTGTACTCGATGGAACAGATGTGGATTCAGGCACTGCATGGGAGATAGGATATGCATATGCGAAGGGTAAACCCGTGCTTGGATTAAGGACGGATTTCAGAACACTGGGAATCGAAGGCACCGTAAACCTCATGATAGAGCGATCGATCGTGCTCTTCACCAGCGTTCCGGAGTTATTGGACCGGTTGAGAACCCTTAAGTAAAAACCCTAAAGTAAATTTCGATTATTTGCTTTTCTCGACTATAAGGCGCTTATTATCAGTATCCACTATGATAGTTAATTTATCGCCTTCCTTGAATGGGAACAGCCCGTCCCTTGCAACCTCGGTAGGCACATAGATAAAAAAGCGGTCGTATTCTTTCCCGGCCGTTTTGGTGCGGCGGTTGATCATTTTTCCCTGTCCAGAAATCACGTTTTGCTCCTGGCAGGTAACATATTTTATCGTCTATATCTGCTTTGTGGGTATGCATTTTGTGGCCAAAAGTTAGTAGCAAAAAACTAAATACGCCCTGGAAAACTATTAAACCGACGTTGCGGGCTGCGGTTAGCACTCTTTTAAATAACCCCCCTTCCCAACAGCCAACCGCAGGCGCGCAACCATGTGTTAGATACGAACGGTGTTAACCGGATATAAGGTTCAGCCCAGCCCGAATATTCTCCTGCAACCTAGCATTTCCCTGGCTACAGCGCCGAAATCATCATAGCATGCAAGAAGGTACGGCAGCAGGAGCAGGGGCGTGGAATAAAGCCATCCTCCTGCGATGATAGGCGGCAGTCCGAAGATAATACCCAGCATGTGCCCGTAAACCTTCTTATCCTTTATCCTGTCCCAGTCCGCAGATACTGTTAAATTACCTTTGCTGTATAGAATCTTATACTCAAGATGGTTTAACCTGGCGAAAAGAACGTGTCCCAGCTCATGGAAGCCGATTGAGACTCCCAGGAAAATGAACATCACTAACATGTACAAAGCAAAACTGTAAAGGAGAGTACTGATTGGGTTCGAGAGCATATATCCTATCCTGTATTCTCATGATATACCTGATGAACTTATCTAAGTTACTGTTGTTTAAGCAGGTCGAAAACATACCTGTCTACCCTAGGGGCAACTCTGCCGCACTTACGATAAAACTCGATTTGCCATCCCTTCTTTTCAAGTAACCTCTTAAAATGGGAAATCTCGAAATCCTTCTTGAACGTATAAAAATGTATGACGCCTCCAGGCTTCAATATGGTGCGGGCAAGTATCAGGAAATGGTCCTGACCGTACGGTGTCGGCATCACTATCCTGTCAAAAGGTCTTTTGAAGAGATAAGGCACAGAATTCGCATCGCCCAGGATGATATCAGCCTCAATGCTGTTGATCTTTGTATTCTTTTTGAATAAAGCGCATGCATCAGGGTTGTTATCAAGCCCTGTTATATTCACTTTTTTCATCTTCCCGATGGGTATCAGGAAAGGTCCAACGCCGCAGAACAAAACAAGTATATCTTCGCCGTCGTTCACTTTCTGCGCTATCCTGTTCCGCTCAAAATACATTTTACTTGAGAAGTACGCTTCTGCTATATCAACATGGAAAATGCAGTTATTCTCCCTGTGTACCGTCGAAGTCCTGTTCCCGAGCAGCAGCTCAAATCCGCCCACGCGCCTCTGGCCTTTTAGCTTATCCGTTTTCCTGAGGATCACTTTGATATCCCTCCTGTGGGATGCCAGCGCTTCTGCAATAAGGTATTTCTCGTTATCAAGGGACTGAGGGATATTAATGACCGCTATGTCCCCGATGACCTCAAAGCCTTTAGGTAGAAAAGAGAGCTTTTCCTGCGGCAGTTTATCTTTCAGGAGATCTCGAAATGACATCAAGTATCAGGTCTTTTGAGTGCGCTCGCCAGCATGATAGCCCTGCTTGAATCCTCTTTTACCCTGGATGTGTCCACGAACACCTTATCCATAAGCACAGGCGCGCCGTAGCCGTGACCGCAACCGAGGAACACGAGAGTCCTGAAAATGAGGTTTCCGGAGATGCCGTCAGGCGCCACGATAAAATTAGCCTCCCGTACGGCATCCTCTATCAGGATTGAGTAGTTCGTTGCGTTAATTCCCATCTCACGGGCTTTTTTTGTAACGATTTCCGCCTCTTCAAGCGTCCTGTCAACGCGCTCATCCCTGCCCTTATCTTCAAATCTTCCGCCAGAAAGGATGCCGACCTTTGCCTCAATGCCAAGCCTGGAGATGCACTCAACGCCGCGTTTTATCAGCTCGACCTTATCAGCGGCTGAGCTCCCTTCATCGATCCCCACAGGTGCAAGGAAAAAAGGCATACCTTGCGCAGTTTCAAGCAGCGAGACCCTGTATAGTTTTTCCATGTCAAATGTGCTTTTCAGTATGGAAAGGGTCTTCGTGGCACTGAGCGTTCCCCTTACCGCGCCGTCTATCTCTCCGTCCGCAAGGAGCTGTATTAATTTTTTTGATGGCTCTGTGGAATGAATTATTTCAAGATCCGTTCCTGCGGTTTTTATCTGTTCCTCATTGCCCACAAGTACAACTTCAGCATATTCGCGCGCATCCTCTGCGCTTTTAATGAGCCTCTCTGAAACCTGTCCTATCCCGAGCCCGATTCTCGCGTGGTTTATCCTTGCTTTTCTCTCTACCTCAGAAATAATATTCATTTCTTTCTGCCCAGTTCCTTTGATCGCTCACATGCAGCTATCACGGCGTTCATCATCGCGACGCGGACCCCGCGCTCTTCCATGACTCTGATGCCCCTTATTGTTGTCCCGCCGGGCGATGTCACCATATCCCTTAATTCTCCTGTATGGTTTCCGCCTTCAAGCACCATTTTAGCAGCTCCGAGGACGGTCTGGGCTGCAAGCAGTTTTGCGGTGTTCCTGTCAAGTCCCTCATGTACGCCTCCGTCGGCAAGAGCTTCTATTATCATGAAGATATACGCAGGTCCGCTCCCGGATAATCCCGTAACTGCATCCATGAGGTGCTCTGGTATTATTACAGACCTGCCAATGGAGTTAAATATCTCACTTACAGCGGCAGCATCTTCCTTTGAGACCGCGCTTCCAGGGCTTATAGCACTGGCTGTCTCCCTCACGGTCGCTGCTATGTTGGGCATTACCCTCACTACTTTCGCACCGCGGGGCAGGGAGCTCTCAAAGGTATCTATCGTGACCCCGGCTGCTATAGATACAATGAGCTGTTTCTTTATGGAGTCCTTTATCTCTTCTAAAACAGCCGGGACTGTCTGGGGTTTTACTGCAATTACTATTATATCAGAACCGAGTATAACATCGCAATTATCCCTGCAGATATTGATCTTATATTCCTTCTCCAGCAGCTCCAGTTTGGCATAATCCACATCGCTTGCGCAGATATTCGAAGGCGGGGCGAGCTTTGCCGCGATAATGCCCCTGATAAGCGCCTCACCCATCTTGCCGGTGCCGATAAATCCTATCTTTTTATTGTCCATGCCAGTCACTACTTAGTGAGCTTCAGGATGGCTGCGGCAATATCTCCCTTTGTTTCCTTGAGCGCATTCCTTGCATCAGCTTCAGCGGCTTTTGCCTGTTCCATCACAAGTTTGATATCCTCTTCCGGGATTTTTGCCTCGCGTGCCACTTCCTGGGGCGTACCTACGACCTGATAGGTCTTCATGCCCTTTGCATCCATTACTGTAACCTGCGCGTCCCTGAATATGATATCCTTCTGGGGCGTCCGGATGATGACTTCTTCCACGTTCTCTATCTCATCGATATCGATCCCCATCTGCTTCATCATCGCAGCCATCTTGCGGGGATTGATACCCTTGCCAAGACCGGGGAACATTCAGCTCACCCGCAGCTGCCGCACCCTGAGCCGCACCGCGCCCTGGGGTTGTTTATAATGAAGCCCTTCCCGTAATCGTTATCGATATAATCGATCTTGAACTCGTCTAGATCCTCCTGGATATCTTTGTTGCAGAATATTTTTATTCCGTTGCTCTCCAGAACCGCATCATCGGTTTTCGGGGTTTGCTCAAGCGTAAGACCGTACTGTACCCCGCTGCAACCAGTGCCGGCTTCGAATATGCGCAACCCATGGTCGCTCTTCTTCTCTTTCTCAAGCAATTGTTTCAATTCAACTGCGGCTGCATCTGTTATCTCTATCATTTGAATCTCCTTTTTCTCTCTATGTTCTGTGTGTATATAAAAATATCAGTAATTTGCAGCAGATTGGAGGATAATTTAATTATCACAGGTTTAATTATAAAATCAGAAAAGTATATATATTATGAGAGAAAGTTCTAAATAAGGTGATACGATGGAGGCACTCCGGCTCAGAATAAAAAGGCGCCTTGAGGTATACCTGGAACTTGACATAGACGGAATCAGAAAATTCATACTGGGTGTATTGTTGAAATTAAAAAAGGTAACAGTAGACCTGCTGCATCGTGAGATAAATAAGAAATTCAAGGTCTCCTATAGCGCAGTTGCTTCAACGCTGGGTTACATCCATTCCAAACTCGGGATTCTCCATGCCTTAAAGGAATCATATAAGACACCGACCGTATACTCGCTGAAAGAAGAGTACGTGGATATAATTAAAACCGCACTTCTTAAAAAAGATACTGTCAGCACAGCATAATCTTCTTCGCTCAAGCAGGGGCACCTGCTGCCAGCCCTTCAATTTCGGAGATCCTCTGCTTCAGGGCTTTGATTATAGGTTCGTTATCCTGGTACTCCAGGTCCTCAGCGCATTCCGGACAGATGAACTCAAGCTCAGCCGCCTCTTCAAAAAGGTAGCGACCGTCCTGGTTCTTGCATGTGTAGAATACTTTATCTTCCTCGAACTCAAGCCTTGCCTTGAGATTCCGCAGGATCCTCTTGGATTCAAGATCAAGCTGTCGGTCAAGGCTGCCAAGGTCAAGCTTCCACAAATACGTCAGCCAGCCGCTGTCCGTATCCCTTACCCTGCGATAGAGTGCAAGCCTGTTCTCGTATAAAATAAAGAGCGTCCTCCTGACGATATTCAACAGGACGCCGGTCACTTCAGCTATCCTCTCGTCAGTCACCTCGCCTTCAGGCATTTTTTGAACAACTTTAAAACCTTCCTCGCCGACAAGGTTTATGAAATACCCTCTGATAACGGGATTATCTAAATCAACCAAAAAACATCACCATCCTATTTTTGTTTTTATATGACTTTAAGCTTCCGACATAGCCCTGATAGTATATGCATATTTGCTTGCATTTCCTAAAGCTATCTCGCGTGTTTCGCCTGTCCCAAGCAGAGTGGCGACAGGCTCATCTGGCGAAATGACGCATCCTGCCTGAGGGACATCTGCCGCATGATTCGCATTCATGCAGCCGATGAGCCTGTCTGAGAGCTTCTTGTCTATAATGAGCCTCCTATCTGCATACAGGATCGCCTTGGCTGCATAACGTGAGAAGTCCCTCATACGCGGGAGTTCGCCCGCAAATGATCTCACATGCGCATCGAAGACGCTGATCCCTGTTGAGAGCTCAATCGTGTCCAGGCTTCCCTGGAAGCGGGGATTGACCTCAAGGGCTACAGCACCTTTTTCGGTCAGGATGAAATCAACGCCGTTTGAACCCACAAGTTTGAATTCCCGGGCTATCCGTGCGGCATACTGCACCATCTCATTACCGGATCCGGTGCGGAACGGCGTGATGTTGCCGCAGTAAGCGAACGGCAGCCTGGTAAGCCAGGGTGTGCCTATCAACTGCTCGTTCAGGGCAATGACAGCAGCATCATCCCCGGTACAGATAAGGGATGCGCTGCACGGCGTACCCTCCACGAATTCCTGGGCTATGAAATTGCCGGCATCATCCCGCGCCTTAAAATCCGCCAGCTCATCTTCATCCCTGACGGTGATGTTCAGCATCCCGCCTGAGCCGAACCTCGGTTTTATCATCAATGGGAACCTGTCTCCGGATGCTTTAGTTAATAGCTCGGTATCCGGGTGAGGGATATCCAGAGATGCAAACCTCTTTGCGATCTTTAGTTTGTCATTCACCTCTTGCATGACCGGCAGCCTGTTGCTAAGGATATTCCTGAATCTCAGTTTTTCAAATCCGGGTCCCAGTACCACAGCATCAAAATCACCGAAAGACCGGGCAAGCTCGTATATCCTGTCCTCAGGAGCATTCCCTGATAACTCTGCCTTATCTGCGCATCCGAGCATGTCCACATCCCCGAAATTATCAATAGCATAGACAGTATACCCCGCTTTTTTAGCAGAGCACACGATACCGCGGCTGCTGTGGCATACCACAAGTATCCTCATTTGCTTTTTACCTCTTTTCCCCGTCTGCTCGGTATGATATTGAGTTCTCCGCCTGTGAACTGTCCTTTTAAAGCATCCCTGCCTGATAATGCATTGAGCCTGTCAAGCGTTATTGCAAGGGCTGCGACCTCGGAATGCGGCTGGTTCCCCACGGCTACGTTCCAGTCAGCAAGCTCATAGACCTCAGGCGGGACCTTTTCGGCTCCCACGATGATCAGGAGATTATCTGCGGCTATCTCATCGATCACATCAGGAAGGTTCATCCCGTACATGGTGAGGTGCATCACCTTACCGCCAGCCTCTTTCCATTTTTTGACCTCGCTCTTCCAGTTCGTTATCCTCCTTACATAGAACGAACCGCCCCACCTCTCTGTTACCTCGCTTATACTTTTCTCTATTCCCGCATCGTCTGAGTCAAGAAGCATGCCCTCGGCACCCAGCGCGCGCGCTGTAAGGGCGACGTGCGTGGTTATCCGCTGGTCCCTCTGTACGCGGTGTCCCAGTCTTAAGACTGCTATTCTCATAATTAAATGTAAACCGCCTGCCCGTTGACAGGGGCTATCGCATCTGCGCCGAGTTCTTCTTTTACCCAGTCGGCAAAGGCGGTTGTATTGTCTCCGTGCACGGGGATAACGGTCTCCGTGCCGCTGTCGCAGAACTTCTTCACTACCTCTTTTAGCTGAGCGTCGCCGCAGTGAGCTGAGAAATCGAACAGCTCAAGCCTGCAGTTAAGATGTATTATACCGTTCCTGTCTTCTATATAGCCGCTCTCGATAGCTTTTCTCCCGTTAGTCCCCTCGACCTGGTAGCCTGTGAGGTGAACCTTTGATTTCGGGTCGTCGTAGATCTGGCTGATATAATAGAGCGCAGGACCGCCGTTAAGCATTCCTGCGCTGGTCACGATCACCGAGGGCTCGCTGATGATATCCCTGCGCTGCTCAGGCTGTACGATGTTTGAGTTCGCAAACGCCTTCTCAAGTTTTTTTACGTCCCTCACGTACTCAGGCGACCGTTTGATCAGGTTGAAGACATCAACTCCCATGCCGTCAACATAAGCGTTGAGCCCGTGTTTTTTAAGGATGAGCATTATCTCCTGCGTTCTCCCTATGCTGAATGCCGGGATTATGGCTTTCCCGCCGATATCGAGCGTCTCTACTATCGATCCAATGAACCGCTCCTCCAGCACTTCCCTGGGCGTGTGGTCCTTGCCAAAATACGTGCTCTCGATAAGCAGGATATCGCTTTTTGGATATTCCGTATCTGCACCGTTCTGGAGCTCTGTCTGCAATATGTTGATGTCCCCTGTATAGAACAGGCTCTGCTTACCTTTTTCAAGATGCACCGAGGATGAGCCCGGGATATGTCCAGCATCGTACAGGCATGCCCGGTAGTCCTGTGTTTCGAACTCCTGCCTGTATCTTGCCGACCTTACGCTTCGCTCGAACTCCTGTATCTCTTCGTTATAATAAGGGATGTTATGTCCTCTGTTCTCGGATATTTTGAGTGTGTCCCTGGCCAGCAGTCCCGCCAGCCTGGCTGTCAGGCTCGTACAGTATATCTCTGGGTTCAGGTCCATGAGGTTCGGGGCTAGCCCGCAGTGATCAAGGTGCCCGTGCGAGATTATCAGGGTTTTCGGGCGCATCCCGTTCAGCGGGTAAGCTGGGGGGTCTGTGGGTTTTATGCCGTAGTCAAGGAGCAGTTCTTCGTTGACAAGTATTGCAGACCGTCCTACTTCCCCTGCTCCTCCCAGGAAACGTATGTTAATGGTATTCTCCTCTGGTTTTTGGTTTCTATATACTACCAGATTGTTATGATGTAATATAAAATTATATGACAGGTTCTGCCCCGGGCAGTCCTCTGGCGGGTTCTTAAGATTTCCTGGGAACTATCGGTTTATATCTGGTATTCTGTTCAGTCACTGACCCGACCGGGGTCGGAGGCGTCAATGTGGATGCTCGATGGTTTAGCGATCTCTTTCTGCCATCTTGTTTACGTCAAATGCCCGGCCTATACTTTCTGTTAAATTTTTTGAAATACGCCCGGTGTTGTCGAGTCTTGGATTAAAAATCGTTAGACTTATGCCAGCCATTCTGCCTGTTGATAATAAGTTTCGTATAAGATGCTCTACTTGCTCAAATAGCAGTCCACCGGGCAGGCGATAATCTACTGCTGGATTTATGTCATCAGACAATACATCCGTATCAAAATGTATCCAAAAGCCTTCAACTTCTAATCGGATAATATACTGTAAAACTTCAGTTATTGTAATATTTATACCCTTGTTTTCAATATCAGCAAGGGTAAAGCATTTTATAGTCGTTTCCCGAATATCCTGTGAGCCATATTGTTTTGTTTCCTTCCAATCTCTTTGTCCTGTGTGGATTATATTTTCATCTTTTACGTATGGTCTCAGGTTATTAATGTTTGTCAATAGCTCAGGTCCTCGGCCAGTTATAATAGCCAGGTTCATATCGGCAACTTCGCCGGTAAGAGATTTTTCGGGTTCATAAAAATCTGCATGGGCATCTAAATAGATAAGACCATAAGTTCCTTTTGCTCTCAGGGCTGACATGATCCCGATAAGAATGCTGCAATCACCACCTAAAACCAATGCAAAACGCCTTCTGTTTATTGTATCAGAAACAGCTTTACCCAGAGTCAAGGAAAAATCTCTAATAGGTTTTGCATTCAGGCAGTTCGTTTCCCCGTCTCTTTGATAATTGTAAAGATGATTAAGCGTTGGGACATGAATAACAGGATGATCTAACCATAATTTTTTAGCAAGACCGGAAAGAAGCAAACTTTCACCAAGATACTCTACTCCCGTGGGCTTTAAGCCTAAAATAGATGGCGCTGCTATGATTGCAATGTCATATTTTAATGATCTCATGCTTAGAAAAATTCATAGAATGGCCGCTAACTTGTTCTTATCCGGACTTAGTTCATATATCATCCCATTTTGAGAGCATATCTGAACTTCTGTTTATATCTTTACTACTCACATATGTATAAGAGTTCCTCGATTTAATGCATGCCAGCTGCGTACCCTTCCCTTGCTATCAGGAACAACGAGCAGTGGTCGAGAATCACCGGGATTTTTCTTTTGCGGCTCAAACGCTTCTTCGTCTTCTTCGGGCATTCCCTCTTCTTGTTTTAATATAGTATCACTTCCAGCGAGTGTGGCATCCTCTTTCCATCGAGAAGCCAACTCATAGAAAAGACCGATATCTGGAGCGATCCAATCTATTCTTCCATCGACGCTCACTTCATTATGGAGAATTATTCGCGGTAACATTGCAGATAGCCTCCCTATAACGCATTACCAATTATCCATCGGATGCATCCATATTTAAAAATCCTCAGTAAGAGCAGTGTGAAATTGTTCAGATTTAAAATTTAGAGGATATTACTTACACCCTACGCCCGGACAAAGCCCAGCTATCGGGCATGCGCCGCACTTCGGTCCCACAGGCTTGCATATATCCTGCCCGAACCTCACCAGCAGCTCGTTGATGTGCTTCCAGTGTTTTTTCGGCAGTTCCTCGCGAAGCTTTGTCTCGGTCTCCTCAGGCGTCTTCGTCTTCACAAGCCCCAGCCTGTTCGAGATCCTGTGCACATGCGTATCCACTGCCACGGCATCTTTGCCAAAGCCGTAGACCAGCACGCAGTTCGCAGTCTTCCTGCCCACGCCAGGCAGCGAGAGGAGGGCATCCATGTCATCCGGCACCCTGCCCTTGAAATCGTTATCGATGACCCGGGCTATCTCCTTGATGCGCGGCGCCTTGATGCGGTAGAACCCGACCTCGCGGATTAGCGCCTCTATGTCCCCTGCATCGGCGCGGGCAAGAGCAGCCGGGGTGCCGTATTTTGCGAACAGCTTCTCAGAGGCTCTGTCCGTGACTTCATCACGAGTGCGCTGCGAAAGAACGGTGGCGATAAGTACCTGGAAGGGATCGTTCGAATCAAATTTGCCTGGTGGATAGCGTTTTTTCAGGCGCGAGATAATCGTGTCAACGGTCATGGGGGTATTTCGGCGTGAGGAGTAATAAAGATATGCATAAACGATAGCTGCCGGACAAGAATTTATGAAGGTACCAATTATAACTTCAATTTAATTCGAAGTTAAACATATATTTATTAGCAGTGCAGGCTATCTATTGAATCAGGTGACAGAAAATGATGAAGAAGGTAATCATTCTGATAGCCATACTGGCTATTACTGGCGCAGTTGCTTTTAGCGGATGCATTCGATCCGGCAGCAGTACCGGTAAAGATAATCTCTCAAACGAACCTGGAATAAAATCTGACATAAAGATTTCAGAATTTGAATCATCACAGCAGTTGAAGAAATTCTCTTCTGTAAAGGAGATACGGGATTTCATCAAAGCAAATGCTGCTCAATTCGGAGGGTACGGCATAGGTGCTCCATACTCGGGGAGGAGTGATGTAATGGGTATGCCTGCCCCTATGCCTTTCCCTATAGTCATGCCAGCGGCAACATCAGCAGATATGCCAAAAGGAGGCACAGAATCCATCGAGGCTCCTCCGGCAGATTCAGGAGCATCCGATTACTCAAAAACGAACGTACAGGTGGAGGGCGTTGATGAAGCTGATTTCGTAAAGAACGACGGCAAATATATCTACGCACTGGCGCAGAACAAACTTGTTATCATCGACGCGTACCCTGCAGATAAAGCAAAGAAGCTTTCTACGATAACGATAGACGGCAGACCCATGGATATGTTCGTGAACGGCGACAGGCTCATCGTTTTCACCGAGGATAATGATCAGGTGATCATCTATCCTGAGTATGGTTATAAACCCGTACCAAGACCTACCCAGAAAACGACCGCACTGATATATGACATCACGGACAGGGAAAAACCGGATGAGGTAGCGAATTACAGCATCAATGGCAATTATTTCAGGTCAAGGATGATAGGCGACTACACTTACCTGGTAGTAAAGGACAGCGTTTATTATTACAATGAAGTCATCGATGTACCTGCGATCAGGCAGGGTTCAGAAAAGATCCTCTCGCCTGATATCTATTACTTCGATAACCCTGAGCAGAACTACGTGTTCCACACCATTGCGTCCATTAACGTAAAATCCGGGGAGATCAATGCGAAATCCTTCATGATGGGCTACTCAGATAACATGTACGTATCTGAGAACAACATCTACATAACGTACCGCAAGAACCTGCCTGTAGTATATTACGAGGCTCTGCGTGAGGAGCGGTTCTATAAGGTCATAGTGCCTCTTCTCCCGAAGGATGCGCAGGATAAGATAAACGAGATCAGGGACAGCGATCTTGGCTCATACGAGAAGTGGGACAAGATCTCCTCTATTCTGGAAGAGACCTACAACCGCATGGATGAAGGAGAGAAACAGGATTACGTGAGGAATGTTGAGAAAGCCATCTCAGAGTACGAGGTAAAGCTTGCACAGGAGAGGGAAAAGACCGTCATCCAGAAGATCAGTATTGATAAAGGGAATATAGAATATAAGACCAAAGGCGAAATACAGGGAAGCCTCCTGAACCAGTTCTCGATGGATGAATCAGGCGATTACTTCAGGGCTGCCACCACGACCCAGTTCTGGACGAGGGAGGGCTCGGTCCAGTACAATAACGTGTACGTGATGGATAAAGACCTTGTCATCACAGGAAAGCTTGAGGAGATAGCGCCTGATGAGCGGATATACTCGACCCGGTTCCTCGGGAACAGGCTTTACATGGTGACATTCAAGCGGATAGATCCCCTGTTCGTCATAGACCTCTCTGACCCGAAAGAGCCCAGGGTGCTGGGCGAACTCAAGATACCTGGCTTCTCAGATTACCTGCATCCCTACGATGAGAACCACATAATCGGCGTGGGCAAAGAGACGGCTGACAATGAATGGGGTGGCGTGTCCATCAAAGGCGTTAAGCTCTCGCTGTTCGATGTCTCAGACGTAGAGAACCCCAGGCAGCTTGACATGTACGAGATAGGCAAAGCAGGCACGGATTCAGAGGCGCTCCGGGACCACAAGGCGTTCCTGTTCGATAAAAACAAGAACCTGCTTGTTATACCGATCAGGGAGATCACTGGAAATGAGCAGTACGACAGGAGATACGGCTACTACATGCAGAAGGTGTGGCAGGGCGCGTATGTGTTCGGTGTAACTCCAGCCGACGGGTTCAAGCTCAGGGGAAAGATATCCCACCTTGACGACTACGAGGAGCCGCAGTACTACTGGAACTCGCCCGGTGCCGTCAGGAGGTCGCTGTACATGGACGACGTGCTCTACACGGTCTCGGCGCGGATGATCAAGATGAACAGCCTGGATAACATCACCGAGGTGAACAGTATCGATCTGCCATTTGAGAAAAACCAGTACTATGAGTACGGGTGGAGATGACAGGCTGACGCCCGGGGATACACTCCAGGCCGCTTCTGGACGACTGAGAGTATAAAGTAAATACGGGCGCAAAGTTAGCAGGGATTACTGCGCTTTGCACCTTATTTTTAAATTTTGTATGAGTTGCAAAAGTAATTAGACAACATAAGAATTCATACATAACTGGTGAGGAGAGAGGCAATAGAACACGGATTGCACGGATGACACGGATTAGACGGATTTTCACGGATACGGAATTCGTGGGCATCCATGCCATCCGTACTATTCGTGTTCTGTCGCATGGTTGCTTTAACTGATTATGTATGGGTTCTCAGATATCAGTTGCAGCATATTGTGAACTCACCGCAAAGGACGCAAAGAGCGCAAAGAATTTTGCTGCTACGCTTTGCGTTCTGTCGAGTAGAGCTCATAGCCCACCTTTTGTTGAGGTAAAAGCCCCAAGGTTGCCATGAGCCCCCTCACAGAACCGGACGTGAAGATTTCCCTCATCCGGCTCTTCAGAAGCACATCCTCTATATGTTCAGGTTGTAAAGTGAATGATATATCTTCGGTTTCGGAAGAGGATTAAACCGGATGAAATTATTGAACTGATCCCAGTTGTAGCTTTTCCTCTGGCTGCGACTGTTTATCCACTTGAAGGCGAGTTTCACGGTATGATCGTAGAAGTTCCGTAACCATCGCGCATTACCGCTCATTCCATAATATTGGTAATGTCCAAGCAGCTTTATTCCCAGCAACTTCCACCATTCTTTCAGTTCATCACGATTTCGGATACGCTTCAACCATAGATTCATATCCTTCATCTTCTGTATGAACTTCTTGCGTGACGTCTTTCGCCCAAGCTTGAATTTGCCTTTTCGGGTTTTATCGCAGAAATGCGTAAAACCCAGAAAGTCAAAGGTTTCACATTTGAAGCCATATTTCCTTGCTCTCTGGCATGAGCATCGTCCAAACTCAATGATCTTACTCTTCTCTTCAGATATTGTAAGTCCGAACTTATTCATTCGCTGCCTAAGAGCACTGCCAAATATCATGGCTTCTTTCTCGTCTTCAAAACAAACGACGAAGTCATCTGCATAGCGGATAAGCTGGGCATATCCATTCAGCTGTGGAATCACCTCAGTCTCAAACCATGAATCCAGCACATAATGAAGGTATACATTGGCGAGAACAGGGCTCAATACCCCACCTTGTGGTGTACCCTGATCTGTCTCAAAGTAGATTCCTTCTTCCATTATTCCGGATTTCAGGAAACGGCTGATCAATTGCAGCAGACTTGAATCTACGATCCTCTGTCTCAGGAGTTCCATCAAACACTTATGGTTCACTGTGTCAAAGAACTTCGAAATATCCACGTCCACCATAAAGTTAACAGGGCAGCTCATGATGATCTTATCTAACTGTTTAAGAGCATCGTGACAGCTCCGATTAGGACGAAAACCGTATGACGCATCTATAAAATCCTGTTCAAAGATCGCTTCGAGA
>Ga0074199_1000644_pt1 | contig 47354 bp, 46 predicted proteins | sample EPASupsiteSAE347_FD_64528 | JGI IMG/M metagenome (GOLD analysis project Ga0074199, IMG submission 64528) | Bioremediated contaminated groundwater from EPA Superfund site, New Mexico - Sample SAE3-47 | ecosystem: Environmental > Aquatic > Deep subsurface > Groundwater > Contaminated ... | reverse complement strand
GGAGAAATTCCGAAAAATTGCCCTTGCTGACGGGGAGATAATCGTCACCGAAATGACAAAAAAACAGAGAGAAATACTTCAGGCGCTAAACTTGTGCGCCTGAACTTTCGGGAGGTTAGGTTAAAAGGAGACTTGTTCATCAACCATTCAAATACCGGGATAAATGATCCATCTTGCTTGCCTTTTCCCCACCAGAATCTGGGCAATTTGTCTCTTGCCCAATCCAGAATCTTCCTGGCGATTTCTGCCTCTTCGACGCTTCTCCTTGATTTTAATTCCTTGATGAAGGATTCCTCATCCCATTGCTTTTTGTAGCCGGAATTGTTGTTCTTCTTGCCTTTTGCGGCTTGGGATAGCCTTCTCTGTGCCTTCGCAAGAGCCTTTTCCTCATGAACAAAGAACCTCGGATTATCCACATGTCAATGAATTTAAAGCTACACTCAATTAAAGAATTACCTAATTTAACTCCAGCCAATTTTACTTGCATTAACCTTTTATCCCAGCATGGTTTTCTTGGCAGCTATGAAGCTTCCGGGCACGGCGACGCAAGAGGAGAACATCTACATTGCCATGGGAAAGCTGAACATCCAGCAGACCCAGGTTTTTCTGGACATCGGCTGCGGCTCGGGCGGCGTATCCCTGGCCGCCTCTCGCTACACTGACCGGATCTACGGCATCGACCGACGGGAGGAGGCAGTGCAGATAAGCAGAGCGGCTGCTCCTTGCGGCCAATTCTTCTGCGGCGAGGCTGCTGATATCCTGCCGGATCTACCCAGAGTGGATCGATGCTTTATCGGCGGCACCCGCGGCATCGACGATTTCCTGCCTCTTCTCCTGGAGAAGGCCCGGCCAGGCTGCATAATTGTGGCAGACCTGGCCCGCCTGGCAATAGCTGCTCGCGTGGCGCAGCTGATGAAAGAGGCAGGAATATTTCAGGAGCTTATCCAGATTCACATCGCAAGGGGCTACGATTTAGGGGGAGACATTGCCCTAAAACCGGTAAACCCCATTTTCATGGTGATTGGCAAATGTTGATCGGAATCAGTCTTGGCCCGGGCGACCCGGAACTTATGACATTTAAGGCAGTATCGGCCTTGAAGAACTGCACCAAGGTCTTTGTGCCGGGAGAGATGGCCGCAGAACTGGCCAGGCCCTATTGCAGCCCCGAGATCCTGCAGTTTCCCATGATAGAGGATAAAGAGGAGCTGGAGAGGATCTGGCGAATGAATGCCGATGCCGTAGCGGCCGATGCCGCCGGCCAGGCCGGCTTTGCCTGCATTGGGGACGTCAATACCTTCTCCACCTTTAGCCACCTGGAGAGGGTCATCCGGCAGAATCATCCCCAGGTAGAGATCCAGACCATTCCCGGAGTAGGCGTGCTGCCGGCCCTAGCCTCGCGCTTTGCTGCCCCCCTGGAAGGGTCCTTCGAGGTCTCGGACGGCTCGCCTGTGGATACGATCATCAGGATTAAGGCCACCCGACCAAAAAAGCTGGCAGAGGAGCTTCGGGCCGCGGGCTATGATGAGTTCATCCTGGGAACGATGCTCTGCACCGCCCAGGAGAAGATCATCAGGGGCGAGATGCCGGAGAGAAGCGACTACTTCTCAGTTCTTCTCGCCCGGAGGCGAAGATGAAGCTTTACTTTGTAGGAGCGGGCCCAGGAGATCCGGATCTCATCACCGTCAAAGGCAAAAGATTGCTTGCAGAGGCGGATCTGGTGGTCTATGCCGGCTCCCTGGTCAATCCCGCCCTCCTGGAAGACCTGAAAGCGGAGACGATGGACAGCAATGGCGTATCACTGGAGACGACCACTGCCAGGATTATCGCCGCCCTGCGGGAGGGCAAGATGGTGGTGCGGCTGCACAGCGGCGATCCTGCCCTCTACGGTGCTATACTCGAGCAGATGAAGCCGCTGGAAGAAGTGGGAGTGGAGGTGGAGATTGTGCCCGGCGTCTCCTCCCTCTTTGCCTGCGCCGCCGCGCTGAAAACGCAGCTAACCCTCAAAGGAGTCTCAGAGTCCCTGATTGTGACAAGGCCCGCCGGCACCACCCTAGAGAAGGACGAGCTGGCAGCTTTAAGCCGCCATAATACTACTATGGCCATATTCCTGGGCATCGACAAGATCAAAGATATTGTCGATAACCTGGACCTGCCTGGCGACACATCCGTGGCGGTAGTTTACCATGCCTCCTGGCCGGACGAGAAAGTATTGCAGGGAACCTTAGACGATATCGCAGAGAAGGTAGAAGCAGCGGGCATAAGCAAAAGCGCTCTAATTCTAGTGGGCGGCGTGGTGAAGAGAACGGGATTTCGGAGGTCTCACCTATACCGGGATCGCTAGCTTCAAAATCAGTAGCTGTTCTGGTCTTTCCCAGAGACCAAGAGAAAGCGGAGAAGATAGCTTTGGCTTTGCAGGAATGCTACTCCCCTGTAATTGTCCTCTACGAGAAAGAAAAAATAAAGACGGTTCTGGAGAGATATGAGCTGGTGGTAGCCGTCATGGCGGTAGGAATCGTTGTACGAAGCCTTTGTCCCTACCTTAAGGATAAATGGACGGACCGTCCCGTGCTAGCCGTAGATTCCGCTCTCTCCTGCGCTGTGCCGGTTGTGGGAGGCCATCATGGTGCCAATGAGCTGGCCCGCTTCCTGGCATCGCGGCTCAATCTTTATGCCGCAGTCACCACCGCTACCGACAGCTCCAGCCGCCCCTGCCTGGAAGAGGTGGCCGCGGGCCTGGGCGCTGCCATTGTCAACAAAGAGTCCTCCAAAGCCGTCAACCTGGCCTTCCTAAAAGAAGATGTTCCCGTTTTAAGGCTGAAGGGGCCTAAAATTGTAATAGTGGATGAGGATGTGGCGGTCTTGAAAAAAGAGGGGCTGGTTGTGGGCATAGGCGCCAGAAAAGGCGTCTCTGCGTCCGAGGTGATACAGGCCATTGATGAGGCATTAAGCGAAACCGGCAGAAGGCGAGATGAGATCGCCATCCTGGCCACGGCATGGCTGAAGAGCGAGGAAGAAGGCATGCTTGCGGCTGCAAAGCTGCTGGGCAAAGAGATGATCTGCCTCTCCAGGGATGTACTCAATTCTCAAGCTCCCAGCACTGCCTCCCGGGCCCGGGACCTGGGACTTAACGGCGTAGCCGAGCCGGCCGTCCTTGCCCTGGCAACAAAGCTCATCTTTCCTAAGAAAGCCTACGGGAGGGTAACAGTTGCCATCGGAGAATAAGCTCTCCATCGTGGGCATCGGCCCCGGCTCGCCCAGGCTTCGCACTACTGCGGCCACGCAGGCCATACGCTCGGCGGACTTCGTGGTCGGCTACAGGCCCTATCTGGATCTGATCGGCGATCTATTGCCGGGAAAGCAGGTCTTCTCCAGCAGCATGGGAAGAGAGGTGGATCGGGTCGCAACAGCCGTCGATCTTCTGGAAAAGGGTTCCGTAGCCCTGGTGAGCAGCGGAGATCCCAATGTCTACGGCATGGCGGGTCTCGGCCTGGAGCTGGCCGAAAAGCCCTCTGCTGTGGAGATTGTGCCCGGAGTCACCTCTTTTACCGCCGCCTCCTGCCTAGCCGGCCTTGCATTCCGGGAATGCGTAGCCGTGATCAGCCTCAGCGATCTGCTCACGCCCTGGCAGCAGATAGAGGGCCGCCTGCGTCTGGCAGCCGAGACTGCCATGCCTGTGGCCCTCTACAATCCCAGGAGCTTGAGGCGCGATTGGCAGCTCTTGCGCGCTCTGGAAATTTGCGGGTCCAGAGATGTCCTGGTGGCAAAAAACATCAGCCGCGAGGCTGAAAAGATCTTTTACACGAGCTCGCAAAAGCTGATTGAGGAGGAGAGCTTGCGCGAGAGGATCGATATGACCTCTTTGGTCATCATCCTGGGACGGGGCACCTTCCGGGGCTACGCAGCAGCGCAGGCAGCCATAAACCTGGTGGGCATCGGTCCGGGCAACCCCAGCAATCTGACCCAGGAAGCAGCCTGCATCCTGCAAGCCTCACAGAGAATCTACGGAGCACAAAGATACCTGCAATTGATCGGTGAGATCACTCCCGCCCAAAAGGTCACTCACAGCGGCCCCTGCCCGGAGAGAATGGCCGCCCGCCTGAAAGATGCAAAGCAAACGGCCGCCGGCGGCGGCCTGGCATCCATCCTCACCGGCGGCGATCCCAGCATCTTCAGCTCCGGCTGGAGAATCCAAGAGAGGACGGAGGGCGCACCGGTGCACATCTCTCCCGGAGTGAGCGCTTTTTCCTCTGTGGCGGCAAGAGCCGGCGCGCCTCTGGTCAATGACTTTGCCCTTCTCTCCTCGACCCATGATCCGGCAAGATTATCTGCCCTGGCAGGTGCCGGCTTTGCAGTGGTGGCCTACAATGTAAACGGACTGGAGATTGCCTCTCTGCTGGAAGAGGTCGACCCAATGCGACCTGTTGTTCTGGCCCAGGATGTCTCCCGAGATGGCGAAAATACTATGATTCTCACTGCAGAGGATCTGTTGGCTGCCAAGCCCGCTGGTTTTCGCTACACCCTGCTCGTCGCCTCCGCCAATTCCCATATAGAAGAGGGAAGAATAATCACCAAGCGAGGATACGAGAACAAGTACAGCTACTAGAGTTATTCGAGCTGATTTTTCATGATGGAAGATTACACGGATATTGGGGCTACAACCCCCGAGGCCCTGGAGATAAGCAGAAAGAGCCGGCGGCTGATCTCAGATATGATTGGAGATGACACATTTGAGGATAAGATCAAGCAGAGATGCGTCATTGCCACCGGCGACCCCAGCGTGGCCGACATTATGAGATTTCATGACCGGCCAGGCGAAGCAGGCCTGAAGGCTCTGGAAGATGGAGCTCCCATCTTCGTGGACATAAAGATGGTAGAGGCCGGGATCTTAAAGAAGGGTCACAAAAGCCCAATCGTTGCCTTCATCGGCCAGGGAGATGCTCTTGCAGCAGCGCAAGGTATCACCCGCACCTCCGCAGGAGTCATTGCTCTACAAGAGAAGCTCTCAGGATCAATAGTAGTAATCGGAAATGCACCCTCTGCTCTGCTCACTCTCTGCGAACTCATCGAGTCGAAAAAGGTATTGCCACGACTGGTCATCGGAGCAGCCGTAGGCTTTGTCAATGCGGCGGAAAGCAAGGAGCGGCTAAGAGAGATCGATGTGCCATCCATATCCACGGCAGGCACGCGCGGAGGAACTCCCATCGCCGTCGCGGCCATAAATGAGATCATAAATACCTATGCTCGAACCCTACGATGATTCCATCAAAGGAACGGTCAAAGATCCCGTTACAGGCTTTGCCATTTCCCCCTCTTGGATTGAGCTTTGCCCTGATCCTCAGGCTTTGCAAAAGATTGAGAGCGGCAGATGGGTCATTCTCTCCAGCGGGCTGCTTTGCAGACGTGGCCTGACCACAGGAACGACCGCAGCGGGTGCCTGCAAGGGAGCCGTCCTCTCCCTGAAAGAATCGGTCCATGATCTGCAGGTCACAACCCCGGCCGGCATCAGCGTCTCCATGCCGGTAGTGGCCAGAAGCGGCTTTTGCATAGCAGTAAAGAACGGCGGCGATCACCAATTCGATGTCACTGCCGGCCTCGAGATTGCCGCCCAGGCCAGGCCGGCGGAAAAGACGGCTCTTATCGCAGGAAAAGGCATTGGCAGGATCTCAGCCCGAGGACTATGCGACGAGGTAGGCAGGCCCGCCATCAGTCCCTCTGCCCGAGAACAGATCATGTTGGCTATCCGGCAGGCACTGCAAGAGACGGGCCTGGCAGGAGCAGAGGTAGAACTGTCAATTCCCAGGGGCGCTGAGCTGGCCAACATGACGCTCAACCCCCGCCTGGGAATAGTGGGCGGCATCTCCATCCTTGGCTCGACCGGATTCGTGGAACCCTGGAATGATCACTTCATCGGCGATCGAGCCCAGGAGCTGAAAGGAGCCAGGAAAGTGCTGGTCACCACAGGTAGAACAGGCCTGAATATCAGCCGAATTCTCTTTCCCGATCACAAAGCTGTGCTTATGGGAAGCCAGCTCGATAAACTTGCATTCGAGAAAGACCAGGAGAGCATCCTCTGCGGACTGCCCGCCCTCATTCTCAAATGGGCCTGGCCCCAGATTCTGGATAGTACCGGTTACGGCACGGTGGCAGAGATGGTAGAGATAGAGCCGGAGCATGCAAACATCGCCAGAGCTCTCAGAATTGCCAAAGAAAAGTTGCCACAAACACGCATCGTTTTGCTGCGCAAAGATGGAAGCATCCTCGCGGATGTGCCATAAAGCAGGATGTTAGATTCATAATGGGGAGCTGTTAAAATCATGATCATAGTAGGAGTAGGCGCCGGCCCGCAGATGCTGACAGCCCAGGGGGCAGAGGCCGTGGCCCAGGCTAGGCTCATCTACGGATCAAAGAGAGCTATCGACCTGGTCAGAGAGCACATAAATCCAGGATGTACAGTCAGAGTCATTGAGGACTACAAGAAGCTACACGATCTTGGGGATGATGCCGTGGTCTTGAGCACGGGCGACCCTATGCTCTCCGGCCTGGGATATCTCCAAGGCAGGGTAATCCCCGGCATCTCCAGCTTGCAGGTAGCCTGTGCCCGCTTGAAGATCAGTCAGCTCAAAGTGGTTCCCATCACTGTGCATGGCCGCAACCTGGATCCGGAGGCTATAGCCTTTGAACTGCGCCGGGAAAAATGCGTTTTTCTGCTCACGGATGACGCTACAAACCTGCAGAGCCTCTGCCAATATCTGGAATCACAGGGCCTGCATAGAGAGGTGGCCGCACTCACCGATCTGGGCTATCCGGCAGAGCAAATTGATCGGGCAAATACAGCCAACCCTCCCCAGGCTCCCGGCCTCTCCTGCGTTTTTATAGGCGAATTTTAAGGATTGCAGACCTTGCAGGGAAGATAGCCCTGCCCTTCTGCATCCTCAATGCTCTGGAAGTAGATGCAGTTCTCCGGCTTTATCTTGAGAGCGTAGCGACAATCCAAACGATGGTACTTTTTCGAGGTGAGGCTGCCCATGAACTTGCCTTTGACTTCCTGGGACAAGGTTGAAGACGCCTGCAAAGAGCCTGAATTGCCGGCAGGCTCTTTTTCCTTGCCGGTCAGGACACTGGATTCTTCTTTTTCCGAAGCTTTTTCTGAGACCTCATTTCGCACAGCGCTCTCCTCTTCTGCTCGCACTTGGGGCTCCTCTCCTCCGAAGACACTTTCATCCAGGTCCAGATCTGCCGGCCACGGAAATGGATCGAAAACCGGCTTTTGCTCGGACACAAGTCTGACTTTCCTGCGCTCTATCGCCAAGAGACCTTGAGGTCCCTTTGCCTCTAGGATACAATCATATTCTCCAGCCGGAATTTTGACATTTTTAGCAATCTCAAAGCTATGATCCTGCTCAGGCTCGAGATCCATCAGCAGGTATTTTGTGCCAAATTGAACTATCGATCCCTGACAAAGAGTGGCATTGAGCAAGAGATAAGCCAGGCTGCTATTGCCGGGCAGCATAATATTACCCCTCACACAAAAAAGGTCACTCTGCAGCTCAGAATCAAAATCCATTTGCAAAGAAAGATTTTTCGGTTGATCCACTGACACGGGAGGTGTCACCGAAGGTTTTGATGACTGCTCCAGGCAGCCCGCTATGCAAAACAGCGCCAAGACCGTAGAAAATAATATTAAAGGTATACCACACTTTCTAAAAAACTTTATTAACAATTGATCAACCCCTTCATTTCCAGTGGAGATCCATGCATACCTGATATTAAACAAAAAGATGATAGATCACCCCTGCAGGGATCGTAGAGTTCGCAGCAATCCTTCCAGGCAATCTAGTTGCCTCTTAAGCATATGCAAATCATGCTCATCTTTTACAGCTGCCGTGAGCTCTCGCAGCTTAGCTAAAAGAGTAGTACGCAGATTACCAATAGCCGCCGATAATTCATCATCACTCAGTTTGCCATCCTCCTGCACATGTGCGCGACCAAGATTTAATCTCTCTTCCAGTTTTTCCCCGGATAAAACGGACGGCTGCACTTTTGCCGGCGAATTGGGTTCATCGGCAAAGGAACAGACTGGACAGACGATTTCACCCTGGCGACGAAAGAGAGGTGCCCCACAGTCATGATGTGTGGCCAGCATGGTACAACCCTGCTCCAGAAGCTTGGTTATTTTGCTAAGAACTTCATCCTCATCCATGTCTCATACCTAAGTGCCACATACGTTTAAATACAACGACTATATCATCACTTCTCAACTGATTAAGGCGAATATCATCATTAACCTTTTTCCCAGAAACACGGGTGGGTGATTCTATGACAGCTGAAAATGTCCTTAAGCAATGCGTCGAGGTACTAGAACGTATTATGAGCGATGATGCCGTACCGAGGAACATCAGGCGCTCCGCAGAGAATGTCAAATCTATCCTCATGAGCGAGAATACCAGTGAAGCAATCAAGGCTGCATCTGCTATCTCCATACTTGACGAGATAAGCAATGATCCCAATATTCCTCTTCATACCAGGACTTTGATCTGGAATGTAGCCAGCCAGCTTGAGACTATACCCGTAGCTTGAAGTTTCCGTTTCCATATACTGGTTATACGTTAGTCTTTTGGCTTGAAAGAGAGCATACACGAATAAAGGCATGCGCGTTATGCTCTTCTGGGTACTTTTCTCTAGAATTGCCAAGACTGATTTAGATCGCGACAGAATAAACCATGGGTCAAGAGGGACCGTATGATTTCCACTGGAACCTCAACTCTCCCGTCCGCTGACATGCAAAGCGAAGAACATTTGCTTATAACGAATATTTCATAGAAAATCGATCCTTCGTCGCGACCTGAGATCTATTGTCAGCTTCTAACGAGTAGACCTTAATTTCAGAGAAAGTTCGATTTTTGATATCCTATTGCAAAAAAACGAGAGTTATTGCTTATAATAATCGTGACATACGGTAAATATGTAATGATTGTACAACCATTAAACTTATATACAAGTAAAAGCAACCATACAACAAGCCTTTTTTATTTCATTATCAATCATGAGAAAAAACCGTTTTTTATTTGCATTCCACTGGAAACCATGGGGTGCGGGCTCTGAGTTCCATTGGAAACATAGGGGTGTTCACCATAACTCTTAATATCTCCCAAGACCCAGAAAAAAATGTTAGAGGGGAATTATCTTGGTATCTATTTCGAAAGGGTTATTTGCTGATTTATTAGCGCAAGGAGGCATATTTCAGTCCAGAGATGTCTTGCGCCCTACTTATACGCCAAGCGAGCTACCTCATAGAGGCAACGAGATCAACGGCTTGGCATCTGTTCTGGTTCCTGCATTAAGAGGAGAAACCCCCTCCAATGTTCTTATCTATGGAAAAACCGGCACCGGTAAAACTGCAGTTGCCAAGTACGTAGGAAAAGAACTGGAAGAAGCAGGTTTTGGAGATATGAAGTGTACTGTGATCTACATCAACTGTGAAGTAGTAGATACCCAATACCGAATTCTAGCTCACCTAGCAAGACACTTTGACAAAGACATTCCAATGACCGGCTGGCCTACGGACCAGGTTTATGCAGAGTTTCGAAATGCGGTAGACGAAGCAAAACAAGTTGTAGTGATAATGCTGGATGAAGTTGACAAGTTGGTTAAAAAAGGAGATGATGTTCTTTACAACCTCTCTCGCATTAACTCGGATTTGCTCCGTTCTAAAGTCAGTATCATAGGCATATCCAACGACTTAAAATTTACAGAATTTCTCGATCCCAGGGTTAAAAGCTCTCTAGGTGAGGATGAGATCATATTTCCGCCTTACAATGCAGAGCAGATAAGGGACATTCTTGAGCAGAGAGCTAGGCTTTCTTTCAGTCCGGGCGTTCTTCAAGAGAGCGTCATACCGCTGTGTGCTGCTTTTGCAGCTCAAGAGCATGGAGACGCTCGCAAGGCTCTAGATCTCCTGCGCATATCCGGCGAATTGGCGGAAAGAGCTCGCTCTGCTATTGTGTCCGAGGATCATGTGCGTTCCGCCAGAGAAAAAATTGAACAGGATAGGGTGGAAGAAGTTATCAAGACTCTGCCCACTCAATCCAAGCTGGTGCTCTATAGCATTGTCCTATTAGAGGAACAGGGCACAAGAAACATTACTACCAGTGCCGTTTATAACATGTACAAACAACTCTGTCCTCTTGTCGAGACCGATTATTTGACCCATCGCAGGATAACAGATCTTATCGCAGAGCTGGACATGTTGGGCATATTGCATACGATTGTGATCAGCAAAGGTCGATATGGTCGGACCAAAGAGATCACACTCAGCGTTTACTCCGGCAAGCTTAAGTCGACGTTGCAGCAGGACTACCGGCTGAAGGTCTTGGGCAGCGTTATCGTGCCCCAGCAAGCTCGGCTGGCTCTCTGATGTCATATAAATTGCCATCGATTTATAAAATAAGGAAACATTTAGATACTTTGAGAGCGGCTTTGGGCTTGAGTGAAGCCATGATCCTGAGGATATGCCTGCTGGCGGTAATTCTAATTGTATTCGCGAATGGGGCAGTTTCGAGTGATCACCTGGCTTTATCGAAATCTATCCCGCTCAAGGGGATATCAGCTCAAGAGGTCATGGCAGATGGGAATAATAGTCTTATTGTCCTCGATCGGGTAATCATCAACGGCGATCTATATTTGGATAAACACCAATATAATCCTATTAAGATAACAAATTCAGTATTCAGGGATAATATAAGCTGCAAAGGGACGACGTTTTATGGAGATGTAGATTTCGAAAATACCATCTTCCTAAAGAACGCGATCTTCAATGAGACGAAGTTCATGACGGCAGCCAATTTCAATGCGACTCATTTTCTAAGAGAAGCACGTTTCAATATGTCTCACTTCGATGATGGCGGAACTTTTGATTTTGCCTATTTCAATAATACAGCCGACTTTGAGAGCGTCTGGTTTGACAAATTTGCAACTTTTTATAATGCATCATTTATGAGCGATGCACAGTTTGCTTTCTCTCTGTTTAATGGTGCTTATGCCAACTTCGAATCGGTAAATTGTATTGGGGATGTATATTTTTATGGGAGCCAGTTTAATACTTATGCTACCTTCTCCAATGCTAGGCTGGAGAAGAATGCCGACTTTCATGCAACAAAGTATTCAAATGGCGTAGGCTTTATCCAGACAAGATTCTTTGGTCCGGCGAATTTTGCTCGATCTCGTTTTATTGCGGATTCCATCTTTTATCAAGCGTTTTTCAAGGATACGGCTACTTTCTCGAATGCTAATTTCGATGGGCCGGTATTCTTTAATGATACCGTATTTTCCAGAGATGCAAATTTCAATAATGTGCAATTCCTTTCGCCTACTGATATGTCAAATGCCTCTTTTAAAGGCGACCTGCAGATGAATAATACAAAGATTGCCAGAATGGTGTTTGATGGTTCAACCTTTGGCAAAGCAACTCGTCTCTATCTGGCTAAAGCAGATATCAATAGATTTATGGTGAGTTGGAGCCAGATCAGGGACATAATCAACTTCGATAGTGCGGCTTATCTCTCGTTGATTAAGAATTATAAAGATCTGGGTCAGAGCAATGATGCCAATGAATGCTACTACGAGCTTCGATATTTGAATCAGGGCAATAAGCCGATCGGCTTTTCCAAGCTCCTGGATGTTTTGGCGTGGCTCACCTGTGGTTATGGTGTTCGTCCTCAGTATGCGCTCTTCTTCGGATTGGTGATCATTCTCATCTTCGCCTTCATTTATTGGTCCGGCAGGGGGGTAGAAGGCTTTCACGATATTCACGGCCACCAGCTTATGGTAGCTTCCCTCTTCTACAGCACCATTGCTTTTACTGCCAATTCAAAGGGGCTTCCTCTGCGAGGGCGATATAAGTACCTGGGAATTGCGGAGGGAATTATTGGATGGCTGCTCATGGCTCTATTCCTGGTGACATTGGGCAGGCTGATCATCGGATAAGATGATCATTATCTACAAAATTGCGTAAGGCACCCACTGGAAGGTATCATTATCCTTCTTCAGATTGGCTATGGTGTAAGGCACGTCCTTTAAGTCACCAGCCTCATTCAGCTTCATCCATCCGAATTCGCCTCGATATCTTTCCGTGGCTGCGGGAAATGCCAGTTTGAGTGCTCTTGCCTCATCTGAGCCTGCCAATAGGTAGGCATAGCCGATAAGCCAGAGCGCATCATAATCATTGGCTACTAGGGAACTTACCTCGCGTCCCGTCTCATTGAAGACTGCTTTCTTCATCTGTTCATATTTGGGTCCGCGTGTTCCCCCAATTACCGGTGAGAGGAAATGCACGGAATAAGCAAATTCTGCGGCTGTCTTATTCTGACTTATTGCCGCATTGGTAAGGTCGTTGCCGTACCATCTGACGGTGGCAAGCATCGGGTCGCCAGTTGCTTGCGATAGGATGGGGACGATTTCATCGAATGCTGAAACATAAACGGCTACATTGTCCCTACCGATGTCCCTGGTGGCATTTTCCAGCAGAGTGTGCAAGAGGTTTAATTGGCTTGAAAAGTCGGTGGTCTGGGGATAGTAGCGGACAGCCTCTCGCATTATTCCCTTCTTACTCTCAAACTCGCGTTTGGTGGCATTGAGCATATCATCGGCCCACAGATCTCTTCGAGCCAGCGGAATCAGCACTTTTATGCCGTCTCTTTGCATCAGGTACGTCAACAATCGCGCTAAAGTGGCATCGTCAGGCGCGAGCCTGAAGGTGGTGTCGTTGGCAATGGCAAGGGAAGACGCCGTACTGGCGCAGCTTATCAGGGTAACACCGTTTTGATTGGCATATTCGCGCACCTTGGCCAGAGATTGGCTCTGCTCCGGCCCTATCATGACCTTTATTCCTTTGTGCTGCAGCTCTTTCAGAGCTTTTAGGGTTACCTCAGGGTCTGATTGTGTGTCGATAGCCACTGCCTGAACTCGAATCGTTCTGCCAAGATCGGAGAATAGCTTGTTGATATCCTCCTGTGCGATCTGCAGGGCGATCTGGGCAGATATTCCATAGTTGCTGTTCTCGCCGTGAAGGGGCAAGAGGGCACCGATGGCTAAAATATCTTCCTCGGGTGGCTGCGAGGAGGGAGCACTCTCTGCAGTGATAAAGCATATGAGTAATGCAATAAAAATCGGAGCTATGATTTGAATCCTCATTGATAAATCATTACTATTATATGGATTTAGATTTAACTGTTGCGAACTTTTTTTGTCTCTTTTCTATGGAATAGTCGTAGGCTCGGGAATCAATTGTGTCGTACGAGGCGGAGCGCTTCGGTGAGTAGGCAGCGGAGCGGGATTCGGGCTGATGAAAGCGACATGTTAAATAAGAACACTCAAATATGTGACATTTATAGAGCGACAATAACATACTCGTATTGATATATAGCAAAATTTTTTAATATTGTTACTTATTTAGGTACATCATCTGAAACGACTTTAGAGATAGCTTCAGTGATTTGCTCTATAAAATCGATTGACTCATCAACCATGGATTCATCAATTGGCCATCTGCTGTCTATGGAAGTTGGGTCCATATCGGATTCATGAGCGATTTGGTTTCTGCGATCCACGATAAGATCGAGGGTTCGTTTTATGTCTTGCGAATCTTTTTCTAGTAATTCTGCCACTCTCGGCCATAATTGTTCATTGGATATCAGTCGGATTGCCTCTGCAATCTTATCTGCGCGCTGAAAGCTTTGCCATCCATGACGAAGGCGAATTTCACTATCAAGCCAATCCACATTTTCATTATTTTGTTTAGGGTTTTCATCATCTTCGAAACCTTTTCCCAAAAATCCTTGAAGTGCCCTCTCCATTGAAATATTAAATCTAAGAAATGAAGGTGTCATAGCCCGGTTTCCTTTATAGGTCTCTTGCATGCAAAGTCTTACAGTTTCATGGACATAGTAATCTAGAGCGCTAACCGCCAACACCAACTCCGCTCTCAATATATCTGAAAGATCCAGTGCATTTGTTGTCGTTGCCTTCAATGCCCTATTAAGTGCACCGAGATTTCGCACCCGTTGAATATTTGCTTTAAATTGATCAAATGCGTTATCCATGTATTGCCAAACCAATTACTTTATCCGCAAATTCCGAAAATATACCATTAAATTCATCCCGTTTTTCTAATTCCCTCTCTAGAACTGTTCCCACATGGCCTATCTGTTCTGATGTCAATGCAAAAACGGGAGTCCTCTTGTTTTGCGATACTGCAATCAGAGTATTGAAATCTGAGATCATTGATAGGCAATAATTTTCTGAGATGCCTTGTTCAAGATATACTTGTTCAGGGAGCATCATATTATTACTTCGCAATACCGGAACCAACTCAGAGGATACAACATTATTGATTTTGTCTATCCATGCCTTGAAGCCTATTGTGGGATTTCCCCCACGTGGGCGGAATTTTTGAATGATCGTACCCAGAAGCTTAATCTTAGGTTGAGGGAATGGATAAGCAGCGTCTCTGAGTAGAGGTAACGAGGATGCTCTCATCGCCCATGAATGCCATTTGGGCAATATAGTTTTCAAAGAATCAATAGCCATAACGGAGAAATAATCAGGATTTGTGGGGAGAATAAAGAAATCACTAGTCATGAGTAAATTTTGATTTATTGAACTTAGGCTAGGATTAGTATCTATCACTACGTAATCTGCATTATATTTTTCAGCAGTTTTTTCTAGTAGATAATTAATTGATCCAGGTAGATTCTGAAGAGTCTGGATTGATCCAGAAAGCTCTTGTGCGATTCCAAGAGTCACTTCATATTCTAATAACCGAAGGTGGCCAGGAAGTATGAAGAGGTTATCCCTTCCGTTAACCGGAACGCATTCCACTGCTTCGATAAGTTTTGGTCTGGATTCAAATGCAGGAGCTAAGGCATCTCTCAGGTTTTGTTTTGTATTTCGCTCATAAAAATTATCCAATTCATCTGAGCCTTTGTACCCAAGCACCAATCCGGTCAAATTACATTGAGGATCTGCATCAACCATGATGACCTTTTTCCCTTTTGACGCAAGCATCCAGCTCAGATTAAATGCAGTTGTGGTTTTACTGACACCACCTTTATGATTAAAGAGCACAATTTTTTTTGCCATCATTACCTCTACTTCACCAAACATGTGCAGTTCTTCTGATTATACCTTTCGGGAGGTATGACCTCTACAATTTTATTATAACTTAGATATTTAATTTGAATCCAGAATTTCGCAAAAAATCGATAAAATCCCCAAGGGTATTATATGGTGGAATTCCAACGTCAATCTACAACCAATAGCACGGATCTCGCACAAGAGATGAATGCTGGGACCCAATGTGTTTCGCTATTGCAGCATGGTGGATAATGCTTGACCCTGCGGAGAACTCAGAAGAAGTTGAGGCTGAGCGGAACAAATACGAGCTGTTGGTGGAGCTAAAGCTGCTAGAGATGACATTTAGAAACTGAAGATAATCAGAGAGATGAATTATAAAAATAATAAAAGCCGCCGATGGGATTCGAACCCATGAACTGCTGATTACGAATCAGCCGCTTTAACCGGGCTAAGCCACGGCGGCCCCAAAAACCAGAAAACCACAGACTCATGTGAATTTAAGTTTTGCGATCCTCGCACGGCTTTCCATCCGGCCCGCTCTTCTGTTTCTCGATCTCCTCGGCCAGCTGGGGCAGGAATATGCCGATATCGGTAACCAGGCCGATGGCCTGGGCTGAGCCCCGGTCCATGAGCTTGGTCACAGTTGAAGGATTGATGTCCACGCAGATGGTCTTGACGAAGGAGGGCAGCAGATTTCCTACGGCAATGGAGTGCAGCATGGTGCCCAGCATTATGGTCATGTCCACACCGCGCAGAGCCTTGTCCATGGCGTCCTTGGCTCTGGCCGTGTCTGTGATCACCTCGGGCAGAGGCCCATCATCGCGAATGGAGCCGGCCAGAATGTAGGTTATGCCTTTTTGGGTGGCCTCATACATGATGCCGCCTTTGAGCTTTCCTTCCGCAATAGCGTTCTTGATGGAGCCGCTGGCCATAATCTCGCTGATGGCATAGAGGTGATTTCGATGCCCTCCGGAGATGGCATTTCCCTGGCAGTTCATGCCCAGACTGGTGCCGAAGAGCTGTCGCTCGATGTCATGCACAGCCACAGCGTTTCCGGCCAGGAGCACATCCACATAGCCCTCCCGGATGAGCCGGGCGAGCGATGGCGCTGCGCCGGTATGGACTACGGCCGGACCGCAGACCACGGCAATCTTTCCGCCCGCCTTCTTGGTTCGCACGATCTCGCCGGCCAGCTGGCGCACCAGCTCTCCGCTGGGCCGCTCTGAGCTGACCTCATTGGACATAAAGCCGAAGAAGGTCTTCTCGCGGGGGCGTTCAGGCGGCACGACCTTGACACCGCTGGTGCCGATTACCACACGTTCGCCCTTCTTGATATGGCCGATAGGTGTGCATATGGCCCGGCCATCTTGCAGCACTATGAGGCAGTCCATGTGGTTGTGCTCCACCTCCACCCAGGTGCCCTGATAGCGCACATAGGTGGGGTGATTGGTGGTGGAGTAAAAGCCCCTGGGAACGACCATATCGCCGGGAGCAACACCGGTTTTAGCATCCTCCATCTCTACAAGGCGGGCTCCCAGGGAGTGCAGCTCTAACAGGACTCTATCTAAGTGGGCTGCATCTTCGCCGGTGACTGTGATCTGCACATAGCTGCTGTCGTTTTTCTTCTGGCCTATCTGAAAGTTCTTGATCTCAAACTCGCCGCCCATATCCATGATCTTGTCCAGGACACGTGTCAGCATCTGCGAGTCAATGAGATGGCCCTGCATCTCGATATCTGCAATTTCGCTCATAAGCTATTGCCTTCTACCACATTTCCCCATTCAGGAGCGCCTGGGTTTTATCGTTTGTGCTCATGACCAGCTTGGTTATTCGGATCAAATAACCGCCGTCCTCGGGCTCGGGCGGCTCGAAGATGGTGCGAATGCCGCTTCTTCGCAGATGATACTCAAAATCCCTGGCCGTCTGCAGGCTTTTCACCCGGATCTGCACCTTCTGCACAATATTCTCGCCCTGCTGTGCTCTTTCGATGGTATCAACCAAAGGCAGGAGGATGCTCTCTCCCAAAGACAGAGCCCTCGCCCGTCTCTCCTCTTGCGTCTCTTTCCACTCCACACTCTGATAACCTTCCCGTACCGCCCGAGAGACAAAGAAGTCTAGAGCATAGTCATTGTAGTAGCGAAAGGCTACCGCCAGGTCATTGCAATTGGTTTTGGAGCTGGTATACTTTAGCGGCGGCACATGGTTTTCCGGGTCTTTCATCACCACTCCCTCGCGCCCCTGACGGCCAAGCTTGATAACAATCTCTTTGATCTTCTCGGCAGCGTTCTCCTTATGAAACTCTCCCAGGAAGGCTGCAGACCGCAGGCCGAACTCCTCTGCCACCTCATGCGTCCTATGCACACCCAGTGTTCCTTTGTAGTTCTTTTCGGCTATATCGAAGAGATAGAAGTCAACGTCATCCGTAGGATAGATGTTGCTGGCTACATAGGGATTTTCCGGGCCCACCATCTCTGCGCACAAAACCCTTTGAGGATGTTTCTCGAATACTGCCTCTGGTATCTTTAGGCGTGCTACTTCCGTAGAATAGGGGCAGATAAACCCACCTCTGGTAAGGGCTACAATCTCGCCGTTTATTGAGAGGATGCGTACGTTATGGCCGTTCATCTTCTCCTCAACTGCCAGCGTATCGGAAAAATGTCGCTCTATTGCCGCGGCGAGCATGAGGGGGCGCCGGATCTTGGGATAACCAAAAACGATCTCGCCGTTTTCAAAAATAGCTGTCCCGGCCTCGATCCCCGATGCCTCTTTTTCAAAGCGGAGCAAACGAGGCTTTGGCCAGGCGGATTCTCTGATTATGGTCTCTTGCAGACCTTGCAGCCTGCTCTCCGTTATTCCCAGTCTCTGTGCAACTCTTGCCAGATTCATCCGGTCCTCACCAGAAAATCCAATACGGACCGCCTGGTGATCATGCCCACGACCTCTTCTCTTCGGCTGAGAACGGGCAGGCCGCCTCTGTTCTCAGAGAGAATGATCTTTTTGACCTCCTCCAGAGGCGTGTCGGCATAGACGTACTTCACTTCATGAGTCATCACATCTGATACCAGGATATTGAAGATGCGTGCGTATTGCTTGCTGGCAGTATCGTTCAAGTCCCGGAAGGCACGTAGAGACTTGGCCACATCCTGTTCCGATATTATGCCAACCAGTCGGCCACCCTCAACCACGGGAAGCCTTCCTACACCTCTATCCAGCATCATACGCCGGGCATGGACCAGTCGGTCGTTGGGATTGCAGGTTAGGGGAAAACGCATGGCATCGGCCGCCATGCCGCTTACATTTACTGCCGCCAATATCTCTCTGGGGCGAACCCAGCCCAGGACCTTCTCGCCATCCATTACTGCCAGAACGCCGGTCTTCTGCAAGAGGATCATGGCATTTTGCACATCCATATCAGGAAGTACCTTGATTACGGCGTCCATGGTGGCAGATGCCACATGCAGAGAGGAGGCAGGCATTCCCAGAGATTTTCTCGTTCCTAAAACGCGAGCAATCTGTCTCATGGTGATTATGCCGCCCAACTTGTCTTTGTTGGTGACTAAAAGCCTTCTCAGATCATTCTTCACCATCTGATCCAGAGCATGGCCCAGTCTCTCTGATTTGTCGATGGTAACCGGCTCGCTCATGATGTCCTTTACCTGCATTACTTCCACCTCCCGACCTCTGCGATGATTTCATCAGCAGAGAAGTAGCCAACCACTTCGTTCTGGTCCATTACCGGCATGCCGATAATGTTCTTCTCGACCAATGTCCGGCTCGCCTCTACTGCTTTCATATCCGATCCGATGGTAAAAATGGGTGAGGCCATGATGTCCTCCGCCACAAAAGGCATCTGCTTTACGTAGCGATACTGCTTCCTGCCGGCAGTACTATCCTTTCGTGTCATCTTGATGTTCTTGGTCTCCATCTCATCCTTGGGACCCATTAGCTCGGAAAAAGTAAGACCGGAACGGGTCACAATGCCTACCGGAGTAGTGTTATCCTCGTAGACCAGGGCTCGGCTCTGGCCCTGTACATTCATCTCTTCCAGAACGTGACCGATGGTATGGTGGCGGTGCACACGCAGCACATTTCGGCTCATCATGTCTCCTACGGTCGATTTTAGATCCTGCTCTGAGAAGTACTTAATTACGTCTCGAGATGTGATCATGCCCACAATCTCACCATCGCGTTCTACCGGCAAGCCGGAGATACCGTTTTCCATGAGAATCTCTGCCGCCTGGGGCATGGTGGCATCAGGGAATATGGTGAGGGGCTTCTCAGTCATTACCACATGGATGGGCACTTTGTCGATGGGTCTCCTGCGCCACTCTGGGGCTGCTTGATTGAGTCGGTTGGTAATGTCATACTTTGTGACGATGCCTACTAGCTTGCCTTCGTCCATAACAGGTAATCTGCCAATGGAGTACTTGAACATCAGATTCCTGGCTCTTTGAATGTTCTCATTTCGCTCAATGACGTAAATGGGAGCACTCATGTAATCTTTGACTTTCTTTATTATCATGCTAGAATTCCTCTGTTCTCGGCTAATGCTCTCACGTAGTCTCTTTCCGTTAGAATGCCTACTAATGATCCTTTGTCCATAACAGGCAGAGACCCAATCTCATTGTCCATCATCTTCCTGGCCGCGTGGCCCAGGTCAGCTTTCATCTCCGTGGCAAGCAAGCCTCTCTTGATGAGGCTCTTGATGGGTTGATCCATTACTTCGGCGATGTCTCCGGTGACCACCTTTTCAAAAGCATCTCCGCTTCCCAGATATTTCATGATATCCGATGCCGTGACCATGCCCATGAGAACTCCATCCTGCACTACCGGCATTCGGCGGAATCCCTTCTGGATGATCATCCTGGTCATCTTCTCTATGGTGGTTTGAGCCGGTGCAGTCACTACATGGGGGCTCATGAAGGCTTCCACGGTAAGGCCGGTCTCCAAGCCCCGGCAAAAGCGAACAAAGTCTTCTTCGGTAATTATGGCCTTGATGCGGATATCATCATCGCAGATGGGAAGGCCGCCTACGTTTTTCTCGTACATCAGCTTCAGGACGTCGTTTAAAGATGCTTTGTCGCCGGCATAGGTGAGGCGCGTGCTCATGATCTCTGTGATATCGGCATTTATGGCGGTGAAGATGTTTCCACCATATTTCTCTCGCAATAGATTATGCCGCAGTCCCCCGCCCAGAAAGTCCACCACATCCACTGAGGTTACAAAGCCAATCAGCCTCTTTGTGCCCGGATCAGCGATAGGAAGCCTGGAAAAGCCATAGAAGGTCATTGTCTTTATGGCGCTCATGATGGTAGTAGTGGGCGGAACGGTGACAACATCAGGCGAGGCTACGCCCACTACATCGCTCGCCCGCTTGGCGAGCCGGGAGTCGAATTGTAAAGGTCCTCGATCACCCGATCCAGGGGCTACAGGCATGCGATCGTTCTTTTGCGGAATCCTTGTTACTTCTTTTCCCGTTGTTGGCCCTTTGCTCATCTTCACTCACCAAGGTAGATTTTGATCAGATCGTTTCTATCCACAATTCCCACGAGCTTTCCTTCGTCCACCACAGACATTCGGCCCACGTCGTGCTTGAGCATCAACACAATGGCAGCTCTAATGCTCTCTTCCGGCTTTACACTAAACAGCGGCGAGCTCATAAATTTCTCAACAGGCACCTGCATCGAGTCCGCCGGTCTTCTCTCACTCTCTTTGCCGATCCGAGCTGTGCCTTTCAGCAGATCAAATCTGGTGACCATTCCTATGAGTTTGTCGTCCTTGACCACCGGAAGACCTGTGAAGTCTTTCTCGACCATCAGATCCCAGATCTTGGTTACGTGATCATCGGGGCGTGTGGTTACGACTTTGCTGGTCATAATCTCCGATACCGGCTTATCCGGCACCTTATCCAAATCGATATTCTTAAACACGTCCAAGAGGCTAACAACCCCTTTTAGCACGGGCTTCTCCTTAGACTCAACTACAGGAAGCAAAGTTTTCTTTTCCTTGAGCATGAGCCGGGCGGCATCAAGGATATCCATCTGCCCTGTCACAGTTGGAACTTGTACCACAAAGCCCGATACCGTCACATTGGACCTAGTCGAGGTCACACGCAGCATATCCTGGTTGGTTATGATTCCGACAACTATCCCTTTGCTGTTCACAACCGGTAGTGCGCGCACATGGTTGTCTCGGATCATCTGACGCGCTTTGGTCAGAAAAGTTGAATCCTCTACGTATAGAGGATCTCTGGACAAAATATCTTCTACTAACATTATTATTCCCCTGCTGTCCAGCAATAATGATCTTTCTTACCTATTTCCGTCCCTGCAGCTCCAGCAGACCAGTTCTCCATTTACGCTCTCCAGGGTATCTGAGAGCTGGCCGCAAACCTCGCAGATGCCTCGTACCACCCCCCGGGGCTGTTCGAAATGTATGCTCTCTTTGTGCATCTCCAACAGATCGCTTAAAATCTCATTCAAACCGAGGGAGGAACCAGAGACGAGATCCGTATCTGTGATTATACCTACGAGCTTTCCCTGGAAGATCACTGGCAGTCGCTTAACACCGGAGCGAAGCATCAAGGCAGCGGCTTCGCGCAGGCTGGCATCAGGTTCAATGGAGACTACGGGAGAACTCATGATATCTGCCACCTTTAAACTTCTGGGATCTGTTCCCTGTGCTAAGACCTTCTTTACCAGATCCCTTTCCGTCAGAATACCGGTGGGCTTGTCGCCGGATACTATGATCAAACTGCCCACGTTGGCCGAGCCCATCTTCTTAGCGGCGCTTAAAATGTCCAGCTCGGCATCAGCTGTGATCACTGGCCTGGTCATGATATCTCGCACTGGAATCTCTGTCTCCATTGGCCAATCGTCTCCCTATAGCTCTATATCCTTATCAGAGTGCTAATGATATAAAAGGCTACTGCGGCTCAATAAAAATTAATAAGATAAATATTATTTTTTCATTTTATTCCCTTATATGTCCGATAATATGCTCTATTTCTTTGAGTATGAGATCCAGCCCCAGGCGCGCTGCGCCCGGCGATCCGGGCAAACAGAAGACCGGTCTTCCGTGATAGACTCCAGCCGCAGCTCTGGTGAGCATGGCGCGAAGGCCTACCTCATCCAGGCTCTTGTAGCGAAAGATCTCGCCAAATCCGGGAAGAGTCTTTTCGAAGAGCGGCTCAATGGCTTCCAGAGTTAGGTCCAGATGAGTAAGCCCGGTGCCGCCGCAGATAATAATCGCATCTGCGCTGCTCTTCTCTACTGCTTCACGCAGCACAAAGCCGTCCGGCAAAAGAGAGTAGCGGGCAGAATGTCCTGCCGCTTTGATCATCTGCAAGATCACCTTGCCGGATAGGTCCTCTGCCTCCTCTGGAGAGTTCACCCGTCCAAATTTTTGAAAGCGGGATGTGCTCGCGACCACTACATCTATGATCATGCTGTTTCCTTTATGGCCTAGGATAAAATTTTTCCCATCTTTCAGTGAAGGAATATCTATGTCGCTCTTGGCAATTGATGTAGGAGCAGGCACCCAGGACATCCTGCTCTACTCTGATGAAGTATCCTTGGAAGGCTCAACCAAGATGGTCTTGCCCAGCCAGACCGTGCTTGTGGGAAACAGGATCAACCGGGCCCGTCTAGCCGGCAGGGATGTATTTTTGTGGGGGCCGACTATGGGAGGAGGAGCCTGCACTGCGGCGGTAAGATGGCATCTGGCAGCGGGACTGAGAGTATTTGCCACGCCATCGGCTGCAGCAACTATCAATGATAATTTGGAGCGCGTGGCTGCCTTAGGCGTCACGATTCAAGAGGAGGCACCCGATGGTGTTGAGATCATCGAAATGGGGGACATAGATGTTACTGCACTAGCCCATGCTCTGCAGATCTTCGATATCGATCTGCCTGCAGATATGGCTGTAGCCGTACAGGATCATGGCTTTTCACCAGAGCGGTCAAATCGTCTGGTTCGCTTTGAGCATCTGACTGCAGCCATTAGATCCGGCGGGAGACTGGAGGCTTTCGCTTACCGGCAGCCTCCGGCGGCCATGACCAGGATGCTGGCCGTGCAAGGTGCCCTGGTAGAAGCGGGAATACGACCGCTTCTCATGGACACCGGCCCGGCAGCGATATTTGGGGCGGCTCTCGATCTGCCGGATGCATCTCCGGCGCTCATCATCAATTTCGGAAACGGTCATACTGTAGCCGCCATCCTGGCTGATGGCCGGATCACTGCCATCTTCGAGCACCACACCTCTGAGCTTTCCTTGGAAAAGCTGGGGCAGTTCACAGAAAAGCTGTGCAACGGAACATTAAAGAGCAGTGAGGTCTTCGAGGATGGGGGCCATGGAGCCTATATCGACAGCGTTCCCGACAAGATCGGGACCACTCTCGTCACCGGGCCGCGCCGGCAGGCGTTTCTTTGTAGCGGAGCCTTAAAGGGCGCAAAGGCGGCATCTCCCGGTGGTGATATGATGATCACTGGTTGCATTGGTCTCGTCAATGCCTGGAAGAGAAAAGAGGATTTATGGAGATAGGCAGAGGCGCAGAAGCTGTTATCACTCTTGAGAATGGAGTTGTCAAGAAGGAGCGGCATGCCAAGAGCTACCGGCAGCCGGCGCTCGATGAACGTATTCGGCAGGAGAGGACCCTGCGGGAAGCCAGGATCATGTCCGATGCCCGCAGGCACGGCGTTCTCACGCCCATTATTTGCGATGTATCTCGCTTTGATCTCAGAATGGAGAGAGTGGTGGGCGAGAAGCTGAAGGATGTGATCTCTCGGGAGCTGTCCGAGATGGTGGGGGAGACGGTAGGAAAGCTGCACCGTGGAGGGATTGTTCATGGGGATCTGACCACCTCCAATATGATACTTACACGCGGCCGGATATGTCTCATCGACTTCGGCCTGTCATTTTATGAGAAGACTGTAGAAGCGCAGGGGGTGGATGTGCATGTCTACTTCCAGACCCTGGAGAGCACGCACGACCGGCCCCAAGAATTGATAGAGGCGTTTGTGGCTGGATATACCCGCACCTATTCCCAGGCAGATGCCGTCTTGCAAAGGGTCAAGGAGATCAAGGCGCGGGGCAGGTACCTGTGAAGGCGGATCGGATGCTTGTGAAATAATCATCAAATCCATCATCAGCAACTTTATGTAGGAAATGATTGATTATCTCTAATTTAAATCCCAAGGTGATAACCCAATGGCTGAAAATGATGTCGTGTTCGTCGGCAATAAGCCAGTGATGAACTACGTGCTGGCAGTGGTTACCCAGTTCAACAACGGCGCTAAGGATGTCAGGATCATGGCCAGGGGCCAGGCGATCTCCCGGGCGGTGGATGTGGCAGAGGTTTCAAGGTCTCGCTTTCTGTCGGATGTCACTGTGAAAGGCATCTCCATTTCCACGGAAGCCCTCAATACCGAGCGGGGTGAGACCAATGTCTCAGCAATTGAAATTACTCTTGGCAAATGAAACTAAAATAAAAATCTAGTGAGATTATTATCTTGACAACTACAATAGGCGTTATATCCTCGGGGCGGGGAGAGAATTTGCGCTATATTCTGCAGGAAGAGCGCAGCGGTCGGCTGCCGGCCCGGGTGGGAATAGTCCTGGCCGATCAGCCGGATGCAGGGGCCCTTCGGATTGCCAGGGAGTATTGCGTTCCCGCCCATTTTATCGATCCCTCAGGCAGCAGCCGGGAGGAGTATGATAAGCAGCTCATTGCCCAGCTGAATGCGGAGGGTGCAGAGCTGGTAGTTCTCACGGGCTACATGAGGATTTTGTCACCCTTATTCGTTCGTTATTACAAAGACCGGATCCTGAATATCCATCCCGCTCTTCTGCCCTCATTTCGGGGTATGGATGCCTTCTCTCAGGCCCTGGCTTACGGCGTCAAATGGACGGGAACGACGGTTCACATCGTGGATGAGGATGTAGACCACGGCCCCATCATCTACCAGAGACCGGTGCGCGTTTTAGAGAACGATACTCATGATAGCCTCAAGGCCAGAATTCAGAGGGCGGAGTACAAAGCCTATCCCAGAGCGATAAAGATGTTTATAGAGGGAAAGCCCAAAGTGCAGGGAAGAACGTTGGTCTGGCAGACTGAGGAGAAGTCTGAGGAGAGATAGCATGGAAAATTTATGGGCCCCCTGGAGAATCGATTACATCTTGAGCGCAAAGCCGAAGGGCTGCATATTCTGCGATAAGCCCGCCGAGAATAAGGATGAAGACAACTATATTCTTTACCGGGGCAAGTATCACTTCATCATCCTCAATGCTTTTCCCTACAACAACGGCCATATGATGGTCGTTCCCTACCGACACACCGCCACCCTATCCGGCTGGGTCGCAGAGGAGCAGCAGGAGATGATGCAGCTCGCCGATCTTTGCGTGGATCTGCTCAAGAGGACCATGCGCCCGGACGGCTTTAATCTGGGAATCAACATGGGCCTGGTGGGGGGAGCAGGCGTTGCCGATCATATTCATCTGCACATCGTGCCCCGCTGGAACGGGGATACCAATTTCATGCCCGTGCTATCCGACAACAGGGTGATATCGGAAGCGCTGGGGGCGACTTACAAGAAGCTGAAAGCGGCACTCGATGGTATGAGTCAGGACTGAAAAAAATTTTCGCATTAAATATCATATCCAGATTTGGTCAATGGCCCCATCCACTAAATAGCGAAGAGCCACTTTTTTTATCTATCCTAACTTCTCGTTTCTTACAGGAGAGCAGCTTTCACGATCGCTGCAAGACTGATTCGGGCCCGCCTGCCCGCCCGCACGCCCGGCCCCGCGCGCGCGTGCATGGCAGGAGGCAGCCTGCAAGCCGAGGTCCGTATCGGACATATTTATATTCCTGGATCAGATTATTATTATGTTAAAAATCCTAGCAATTGGGTTAATGTTGCTGTTATTGGCCGGTCCAGTTGCGGCCACGGTTTGGAACAATGACAGCATCTGTGGGCTGAGGAGGATGTCGGAGTATGCGATCTAGCGCCGCATTGCTCGGAGTTGGGCCGAATTTCCACGGCTGAAAAGTCGTGGCCCCATTGAAGTTAATGTAATAAGCATAAATAGGAGACAAGTCGGATACATTCTTCGTGGGCCCTTGAAACAAGATCTATCCGTGAGCTCGTCGTTGGATGGCCCGGTGGATGGTGCAGCGCGCTGCGCCTGCACCGCTAGTGACCTGCAGGAGCACGCAGTGGTAACGCAACTGGATTTTTCACGCAGAACGCAGCAGTTGGCGTTGGCTCGCCAGAAGCATCGTTGCGGCTCATGCGGTTCGCGGATCAGCTGTCTCGGAGAGTCGGGTCGATCTGATCACCCGTTCGGTGAGATAGCGCATGCTCATCACCTGCGTCATGCGAAATTCGGCGGTCTCGATACGCTAGACAATTGTGTCATTGTTTGCCAGGCGTGCCACTACTCGGTTCACGAAGGTGGCAACTATTGTTTCGGTCAAGTCGTCGGTGGGCCGGCGGATTTTCCGTATTTCAACGGCTAGAACCTCGTGCTCCGCTGATGAGTGTAGAAGCGAGCGGCCGCTGAATTGCGGCGTTGAGCGGTGATATGTGAGATCTCCTCTTCCACATTGCTTCCTAAAGCGCCTGATTTCCACGGCTGAAAAGTTGAGGTTCCATTGAGGCAATATCGCTGGGTGAGTTGGAAGGTATGACTTCCTGATCTGGTGGAAAGCTCACTGCATGCCTAGACGTTCTTTTATCGCTCTGATATCTGATTGTACTTGTCTAAGAGTCATTCCGTATCCAGGCTGAATATCTTCTCTCATGCCTCTTATCTCTTCATGGGTTGCTTCGGTGGTATTTCGCACTGCTTTCACATCACCCTTCATCTCTTTCATATCATTTCTTATGTCCAGGAGTAGCGGAATTGCCTTGTTCAACTGGATTGCTGAGCAAATTTGAGCATAACTCTCGGTCTTCATAACATCGCCCTTATAATCCTCAAAAGCAATGCTCGATACCTGGGAATGTTCAGGCTTTAGGGTCTCTATCAACTTCTTAAAATCTGCGATTGTTTCTTCATCGCCTTCGACCAGAGCTATTACTTCCGGCTCTTCTTCACCCGTTCTATTGCGGGCATGGAAGCCTTTAAGGCCCATGTCTATGGCATTGCTCATCAAGAAGTATCTGTAGCCTACCTCATGAACTTTGGGACCAGTAATCTTTATCTTCAGCTTCATAGTCGCGTCTAGTATGTATTGGCAAGCTATTTGGTTGTTTCCTCTAAGTAAATTACTCGGAGATTTTGCCTCTTCTGATGTGGGGACCTACATGGACGACTCGTGACCCACAGTTGGCTGATCCGTTATATTCCTAAAATGCAAATAACATATATGACATGCGACGTACTTAGTTCTTTAATATCATAGAAAATAAATATCTTTATCAATAATGACTACTATTATTACTACGGTGAGTATGTGACCTCCAAAGCCGAAGAGCTGAACAACGATTTGCCTGAGCTGATTCCCGCACGTATGCTCAACGAGTTTGCCTACTGCCCTCGCCTCTGCTATATCGAATGGGTGTAGGGAGAATTCTTGGACAGCGCAGAAACGGTTGACGGCAGATTCCAGCATCGTCGGGTGGATGCCGGCTCCGGCAAAGCTTCCCAGGAGTTGGAGACATTTCATGCTCGATCTGTTTACCTTTCCGGGGCGGGGATCACCTGCAGAATCGATCTTCTGGAGGGCGATGGCGGCCATGTAACTCCGGTGGACTACAAACGGGGAGAATCGCCGGATATCCCGGAAGGCGCTTACGAGCCGGAGAGAGTTCAACTCTGTGCTCAGGGGCTGGTGCTGAGGGAGAATGGCTTTGTCTGCGATGAGGGAATCGTAACTAAAGCTTTTTAATCCTACCCCCTCATTCACCTGAATACTATGTTCTATCTGGGTGAGTATGATGAAGAGACGGCCAAAGAGATCAAAGAATATCTTGATAAAGCCGGCCTCAAGGTGGAGACTAGATCCTGCCTGGTGATGGAAGATGAGACAACTTACACCATCAAGGACAAATTGAGCGCCCTTAAAGAGCTGATGGATGTGGATTGTGAGCAGTTCGAACGCTATTTATCGGCGCTTAGGAGCGTTCTTCCCCAGGCCACCGCTGAGAATTTCGAGGACCTTTTCTTAAAAGGTCTCGACCCGCTCATGATGGAGAAGAGAGACAAAATCCTGGCGCTATCTGAAGATCCCGAAAGCCTCTCTCCGGAAGAGCAGGAGACCTTGAAATTCGGTTCGGATGAGTGGATGAACAACGCCATCAGCATAGCAAAAGCCCGCACTTTTTCCGACATGGTCCTTGATCTAAACGACGTAAAGATAGGCGAGGATGTGGGGAGTAAGCTGGACGATCCGATTATCGAGATAACTATCGATCCGGATGACTACGAAACCATGCCGGAGAAGGTGAAATGCGATATTGATTTCTATCTGGAAAAGTCCGTCAATATCTTTGTCGATGAGTTTACCACTCCTCTTGCCAGCGATCTGACGGACGAGTTTTGGGATGAATATCCCTCGGAAGCTCAGCGCCTCAAGGTCTTGGGATTGCTGATTGAAAAGCTGGCAGCTTCGCCCTCTTCTCGCAAGATGGATTTTGCAGAGTTTGCCGAAGAATGCAACATGACTTTAGAGGATGAAGGCAGCGTCCTGAACGTCTATGGCGATGATGTAGCCGAGGATCTGGCCAGGGTGCTGGAGAAGGGCGGAGTAGTGAAGTGGAAGGGAGACAAGCTCAAGTGGAAGAGCAATAATTGAAGATCCATGCTCTCTTACGCGACCTGCTTATTTTTTTATCTCTCTCGGGGAAGAGCGTCTTTATATGCCATATATAAGCAGTTTATAAATCTTAAATACTCATGTTTATATACCCCCAGTTTATAAGGGATAATCTGGAGATACTTGAGCATGGAGTCCACAATTAATATTGAGAACGTGGTGGCATCCACCAAGCTGGCAGAAGCATTCGACCTGCACAAGATCGAGGCCGAACTGGAGGGCGCAGAGTATAACAAGGAGAAATTTCCCGGACTCGTCTATAGGGTCAAAGCCCCGAGAGCTGCTTTTCTTATATTCACTTCCGGCAAGGTGGTATGCACCGGAGCCAAGAATGTCGAGGACGTTCGCACGGTCATAACCAACATGGCCAAGACCCTCAAGTCCATTGGCTTTGAGAACATCGATCTGGAACCTGAGATCCACGTTCAGAACATAGTGGCCTCCGCAGATCTGAAAACGGACTTGAACCTAAACGCCATTGCTCTGGGCCTGGGCCTGGAGAATATCGAGTACGAGCCTGAGCAGTTCCCAGGGTTGGTCTACAGGATCAAGGTGCCTAAAGTTGTAGTGCTCATCTTCAGCTCCGGAAAACTGGTGGTAACCGGCGGCAAATCACCGGCGGAGTGCGAGGAGGGCGTGCACATCGTGCGCATGCAGCTCGAGAACATGGGGCTGCTCTAAATCACCTTTTCTGTAATTCCAAAATCAAATTGGGTCGGAGGTAGTCTTGGCAAGCGGTGTTTTCCTGATTCAGGCAGACAGACAACTTGTAGAGATGTCTGAGGAGAACTACGGACAAGAAGCCGATTTCCAGGAACTTCTTGCCAATCAGATTAACGATGCGCAGCCCAGACGATGGCTTCTAATCTCAAGGGAGGCCGTGCTGCCTTCTGAAGAAAACGGCAGCGACCGCTGGTCGGTTGATCACTTATTTTTGGACCAGGACGCCATTCCCACATTAGTAGAGGTTAATAGAAGCTGCGATACTCGTATTTTTAGAAAAATAGTAGAAGCTTGCGCCAGCACCAGCCTTGCTTATGCAGGCTAGGGCCGGCGCTCTAGCCTTCTACAGCCAAAAGCATAAGCATCGTTCTGAAGTATTGTTCCCTGGGATCATAAGAGATCATGCCTTCATATCTCATTCACGGTGGTGGAGAATATGCGCATGATCTGCAGATATCCGGCGATTGATCGAATCCCCATTCCGGAGGATTCCAGTCTCCTGTGGCCATCTTCTCACGCGAGCTGGTGGGCATGCTGCTCAGCCAGTTGAAGTTCGAGACCGTCGAATTATTCGCGGTTATCCATGTTCTGTCATGTCCTGCTTTGACAAAGACCCAATTGACGGGGGTATCTATGACGACGTACCTCATCAATCTGAGATATATGGTCAGGGATCTGCCAATGGGAAGAGAGGTAAAGGTCCAGTTGGCATGATCTGCATCGGGAAGCAACTCCTCTGAGGGATGTGCAGAGGCATCAAAGAAGCTCATTCCCGCCGGGAAGAGATCCATGAGATAAATGGGTCCAAGAGTTCGATTTCCGTCGTTTAAAATGCTTATGGTGTAGTTTATGTTGTTCTCATCTGTATTGTCGATCTCGCTTCTTTGGTAGATCGTTATGTGTGGCATCTCGTAATGCATAACTTTAGTTATGGCGTTTGACCGGTTGCTGTAGGTCGTGCCCAATCTCTCTTTCACCCGGAAGCTGCCTGTGTAGTCGGAACTCATCTCCATCAGCGGCGAGACGCGCCCTTTATCGTCAGGCTTTGAGGCTTTGAAGTATCCGGCGTGGCGCATACCCTCAAACTCTGAGTCTGCGGTCATGTTTGTGCCATTTCTGTCAAGTTCGATTTGGCTCTCTTTGTCGATCTTGGCAGCATAGCGGTATGACTCCTCTACCGATTCGGCTGTTACGTAGTTCTTGGCTTTCTGCCGGTCGGTCCATTTTGAAGTATAATTTATGGATCCTGTGCCGGGAAGCTGGAATTTCGTAGCCTGGTAGCTGACAGAAAGGTTACTGACATCTTTAATGGACCTGTTCTCGCGCAGGTATCGCATCTGTTCCTCTCGGGCATAGCTGCCGCTGCCGCTCTCTCGCATGGCGAGCTTTGTGCCTGCCTCACCGCTAATGGTGACTCTGCTGACGGCAAACTGGCCGGAAATTCCCCGAGCCGTCATGCTCACCTGGTTGGTGAGAACCTGAGGTTCGCGTCCAGTATTGAAATCCTTGTATGTTCTTACGAAGCCCAGGCCCTTGGCAGACTGTTCCATAAAGAATTTGATTTTGGCCTCATCCGGCGCTCTGACCAGTATGGTTATGGTCCCGGAAGCGCCCGGCGGCAGATCGCCTATGGTCCAGCGGTTGTCAGTGCCGCTGTCAGGCGGAGGCGAGGCGGAGATGAAAATTGTGCCCGGAGGATAGCTCTCTACAATGACCACATCAGAAATAACATTTGAATCTTTGTTCCGGTAGGTTATGGTGTAGGTGATGGTCCCGCCGGGTGCAACTGTGGATGCGGATGCGGTTTTGTTGAGCTCCACGCTGCAGATTATCCAGGTCAGACGGTAGCTGCCCACTTCGGGCATCCTCGATACGTCATCGTTGGAGGATGTGGCCACGATGTAATAATCCACCGTACTTCCCTCTGGATAATTGGGAATCAATCCCGTCCAATAGGCGTTTCTTGGATCTGCTCCCTGATCGATGGCCATGCTCGTCTCGTAGTATTGTCCTGCGGAATCGATATAATGGAGCATCATGGATGAGATGCCCACCGGGCTTCTGGCTCTGGCACGAACGATCTGATCGTTTCCGGCGCAGACCTCTGCCGTTCCGGGATTGACAGAAATGATGACGCAGTTAATCCAGGTCAGCCTGTAGCTGCCATCCAGGGGCATCCTCGATACATCGCCGTTATTGGACTTGGCCTCGATGTAGTACTCCACTACCGTCCCAGACGGCTGGTCAGGAATAGATGCCGTCCATAAGGAAGATCCCTGATCGATTACCATGCTCGTCTCATGCAGTCCTGTGGAATCGGTATAATGGAGCGTCATGGATGAGATGCCCACCGGGCTTCTGGCTCTGGCACGAACGATCTGATCGTTTCCGGCGCAGACCTCTGCTGATCCGGGGGTGACAGATATACGGCAGTCTATCCAGGTCAGGCGGTAGCTGCCATCCAGGGGCATCCTCGATACATCACCATTGGAGGATGTGGCCACGATGTAGTACTCCACGACACTCTCCTCCGGATGGTCCGGAATCGATCCCGTCCATAAGGATGATCCCTGATCGATTACCATGCTCGTCTCATACTGTCCTGTGGAGTCGGCATAGTGAAGCACCATAGATGAAATTCCCACCGCACTTGATGCTCTTGCACTGATAACCTGATCCTTTCCGGCGCAGACCTCTGCCGATCCGGGAGATACAAATGAAATGCCGGGATGGCAGTCTATCCAGGTCACAGTGAACTGGCCCAGGCCTTCCGGCGGATTGGGGCCCTGAGTATCCAGAGTATAGCCTTTTAGAGAGATGCTTAGCGTCTCTCCAGGCAGCCGTCCAAAACCAGGTATAGTACCGGTCCAGATTCCTTCAAGCGGGTAGGGATCATTGCCCAGAAGGTGCAGAGGGTACTCTTTGCCTTCATAGATGATCGCAGCTTCGTAGAAATCCTGATCCTCGTCCCTTATGGTAAAGCTCACCTGGGCGTCGTTTCCGGCACATGGGGCTGTGATATCATGATCGACAAGCTCTGGGACATCGCACTCATCGAATACGGCGCGGTGCGACTCTGAGGTGGAGGTGTACTTGCCGGTGCTGGCAGTGATGGAATAGACGATGGTTCGCACCTTCCTCTTGGAGACGGTGCCGCTCCAGACATCATCCCTGGGATCGGTTCCCTGCCTGGTCATCTCCACCTGGTACAGCCCCGGCTCTCCCTCTTCCTCGAAGATGATACGGGCTGAGACGACCCCGGCGGGGGCTATAATCCTGGCAGCAATCTGCAGATTGCCATTGCCCTCGCAGGTATTGATGTCGCCGGGCGATATTTCCGAGATCTGCGGCGGCGTGCAATCCTGCCAGGATATGGTCTGGCTCTCGGAGACCGAGGTTCTTCCAGAGCTGTCTTTGGCAGTTATGCTGTATGTGACGGTCTGTCCTGCTTGCATCGCTGATCCGGGCAGGGTGGCAGTCCAATCACCGGAAACGGATCCCGCAGGGCCGGACATGGGGATGAAAGTGGAATCGAAGTTCAGAGTGGCCGAGGCCACACCGTCATTGCTTTCGATGTGGGCGGTGATTGTGACATCCTCTCCTGCGCAGGGCTGCGAGTTTGATGGAATAACCGATTGGATGTCAGGGGCGGAGCAGTCTCTCCAATGGATCTGGCCGGTTGCCGGAGTGGCTTTGTTTCCAGCGGCATCTGAGGCAGAGATGCTGAACATGAGGACATAGCCTGCAGCTATGCCAGCTCCCGGAATGGTTGCCGTCCACTCTCCGGATATCGATCCTGTGGGGCCAGTCATCGGATAGTCGGTCCCCTCCGCGGTCAGGGTGGCAGAGGCTACGCCAATGTTGTCTGTTATCTGAACGGTTACGGTTACATCCTCTCCCGCGCATGGTTCGTTCGGCGATAAGGCAATGCTGCCGATCTCCGGCGGGCAGCAATCCCTCCATGTGATGGTGAATTCACCAGAAACTGTCGGGTTCCCTAATGTGTCCAGGGCTCGCACAGTGTAGGTGAGAGAGCTTCCCGGGGCCCTGCCGGCTCCTGGGATGTTAGCCGTCCAGTACTCTTGGCCCACAACTCCGGACATGGGGTGAGATGTTCCGTCATAAATCAGCTCAGCCGATGCTACGCCATGCTCGTCTTTGAGATGAGCAGTTATCAGAACATCTGCGTAGCAACAGGGAGTCTCGGTCGAAGGAGTTATGGATACAATATCCGGACCAGGATTTACACACTCCTTCCACAGGATCACACCTGATACAGGAGATGACGGGTTTGATCCGTCACTGGCGATTACATAGTAGCTAAGGGATGTGCCTGCTGGCCTGCCAGCAATTGTGTATGTCCAGTCGCCTGCTTTTGAGCCAACGGGCCCGGACATGGCATGGGGCGTGGAATCAAAATAGAGATCTACCGATGCGACTCCCACATCATCGGTGACATGGGCGGTGATGGTAACATCAGTCGCGGCGCAGGGAGTGGAGCTGGAGGGAGTGACTGATTGCACAACCGGGGGTGTGCAATCTTCCCAGGTTATGGAGCCGGTTGCCGCGGCAGCGGGGTTTCCGGCGCCATCTTCTGCCGTTATGCTGTAGCTTAGCGAGTCGCCGGCTTTCTTTCCGGCGCCAATTATGGTTGCCGTCCAGTCTCCGTCATTCGCAGGTCCAACCGGCCCGGACATCTGGTAGGTGGCCCCATCGTAACTTATAGTTGCAGAGGTCACGCCTACATTATCCGTGATGCGAACCTTTACGAAAACATCATTTCCTGCGCAGGGGCTGGAAGGCTCCAAGACGACAGTACCGATGACGGGAGCGATGCAATCCTTCCAGGTTATGGTGAAGGTGGCTGAAGTTGCGGTATTTCCTTCCGTGTCCTTAGCGGAGACGTAACCTGAGATGGACTCACCTGCCCCTTTTCCTGTTATGGCGTACATCCAGTCGCCTGGTCCAGTGGGTCCTGTCATGGGGTAAGGCACGTTATCTATGACCAGGCTGGCTGATTGCACGCCTGCGTCGTCAGTTATTCGGGCTGTAATTGTAACGCCGTCACCGCCACACGGAGCAGCTGAAGAGGGAGTTATGCTCTGTATCACAGGAGCGCTGCAGTCACGCCAGTTTGTTTTACCGACTGCAGAGGTTGCGGAGTTTCCTGCAGCATCTAATGCAGTTACGGTGTAGTCTACAAAGTCTCCCGCTGACCTGCTTGAGCCGGAGATGGTTGCCGTCCAATCGTCCGAGCCGGAAGGTCCGGACATGGGATGATCTGTTCCGTCATAGGTCAGGAAAGCCGATACAACTCCCACGTCGTCTGTTATCTTGGCTGTGATTATCACATCGGTGGGTGGGCAGGGTGACAGGTCTGAGGGTGCGACAGAAACGATCTCAGGGGGAGTGCAATCTCTCCAGGTGATGGTAAAGCTGGAGGAGTGGACAACTCTGCCCAGGGCGTCTGTGGCTGAGACTGTAAATACAATCGAATCTCCAGCCACCTTTCCCGATCCCGGTACTGAGTAGGTCCAATCTCCGGAACTTGATCCGGCTGGACCGGACATTGGATAGCTCGCTCCGCCGTAGTCTATGGTCACAGAAGAGACGCCGGTTCCTGCGGTAGCATGGGCGGTGATGAGCACATCCGATCCGACACATGGATGGAAGGTCGAGGCCGCCACCGAGGTGATGGCTGGAGGAGTGCAGTCTATAAAGGAGATGGAATAATGGGCAGACTCTGTGGTGAAGGTCCCATCGGAGGCAGAAATCCAATAGTTGACAATTGAGCCTGCCGGCTGGCCGGGAACCTCGACCGTCCACTGCCCGTCCTTGACTGAGCCGGATCCGGCAACAAAAGTCATCGCCTTTTGGATGACGGCTCCTCCATTCACCTGATAGTTCAATATAACCGATGCGACGCCGACATAGTCAACCACATGAGCATTGACCACCTGTTCCAGTCCGTTGCATATCGGTTCAGAGAAGACGGTCACTCCATCAATGCCCGGCGGGTCGCAGTCGACTATTGTAATCTGAGCGGTCGTTGTGCCGGTGCAGCCATGGCTATCGGTAACAGTAAGCTGTACGTTGTAAGTTCCTTGGTTAGCGTACTGGTGGCTGGGATTTTGGCCGGAACCAATGCTCCCGTCGCCGAAATCCCATGCAAAGCTGCTATATGTCCCGGATCCTCCAGTAGCCTGGCCGTGAAATGAGGTCGATAATGTTGGCTGGAAGCATGTGGAATCGACGGTGAATGTGGGAACCGGGTCGGTGTAGACCTGCACGCTCGATGTGACGCTTGCAGTGCATCCCCGGGAATCGGTGACCTTGAGAGTCACCTGATAATTGCCGGCGCTCAGGTAGCGGTGAAGGGGATTCTGGTCTAAGCTATGGGCGCTGCCGTCTCCAAAGTTCCACTCCCACTTGACGATGGACGCCGGAGAGATTTCCGCGGCTGTTCCGGGAGTGGAGGTATCTGTAAATTGCAGATCTGCTCCCAGGCATATTCCTGGAAATGATGTGAAGGAAGCGGTTGGCGCCGGATAGACCGTAACCTGGCCGCTATGGCTGTCTGAACATGCGCCATCGTTCACAGTGAAAGTCACCTGATAGACTCCAGGCGCACTGTACTGCTTTAGCGGATTTTTCTGGGTGCTTGTCGACCCATCTCCTAGGTCCCATTGGTAGGTATAGGTTCCAGATCCGCCCGTGGTCTGGTCTGTGAACTGTATGGGCTGGCAGCTCTGGGGCACACAGATGCACTGGGGCGAGTTGCTGGTGAAAGCTGCCACAAGAGGCGTCTTGACACTCAGGAGCGGCGTGCACCAGCTTTTTCCTGGAGCATGGCAGTTCCCAGGGATGGCGCAGGTGTTTTCAGTGGCCACGGTGGACCAGGTGATAATGATATTCTTCAAATCTGCACTCTGTCCGCAGGTCCAGGAGATGGGAATTTCTGCCTTAATGGTCTGGCCTCCCCCAATTGAGGGAGTCAGGCAGGAAAACGTCCTGGTCTGATCTACTCCGTTCAATGAGAGGGTGTAGATCATGTAAATGTTATATCTGTCTGCGGCTGCATTGTTGAACACTGTTAAAGACAGATAGGCGCTCGCAGGGTTACCTGGCTCGCAGAAGCTGCAGGCCAGGTCGTTGCCGTTCTGGTCGGATATTTGGGCCCCGGTAATCTGCACGTCATTGGCGCTGCACTGATAGGCGCAGTCTATGGGAAAGGGGCTCACCGCCCCCAAGGCGAAAGGAATGGCAAGCAAGAAGATTAACGAATTTAATATTATTAATTTAATATTTATTTTCCCCGATTTCATGTTCTTATCGGATAGGCTGCAATCTGCATAAACCATGTTTCATTCACCCTTTAAATCCAGTTCTAAAGGATATATATGATTAATCCATATAAATGGTTCCGTCGTTCATAAAAATTATGAATCGATTTTAAAAATTTAAAAGGTGTTAAATATTACTTCGTCCTAATCATCTCACGATCATTCCCACCAGCTTCGTCGCCTCCACCAGTCCGTATCCGCCCCGCTTCGCTGCGTCCTCATCAAATCTCTCCACCCCATCTGGTGAAATTCCTGTGCCGGCGATGGTGAAGGGCACTGGATCGCGGCTGTGCGTCTTGATGGAGATGGGCGTGGCATGGTCCGGCAGGAGGAGCACGCGCCAGTCTTCTCCGCTCTTCTCCAACTCCTCTACCAACGGGCCGACGACGCGCTCGTCGAAGAGTTCAATTGCCTTTACCTTCAGCTCGGCATTGCCCTCGTGGCCTGCTTCATCAGGCGCTTCGATATGCAGATAGACGAAATCGCAGCTCTTCAGAGCCTCCAGCGCGGCCTCTACCTTTCCCTCGTAATTGGTATCTATATTGCCCGTAGCGCCTGCCACGTCAATGACCTGCAGCCCCGCGTATTTACCGATGCCCTTGAGCAGGTCCACGGCGCTGATCATGGCTCCTTTCAGCCCATACTTTTCCACAAAGGAGGGCATGGCCGGAGCCGGACCCTGTCCCCAGAGCCAGATGGCATTGGCAGGGCGTTTTCCGGCGGCGATGCGCTTTTTGTTAACGGGGTGGCTGGCCAGGACGCTCTGGGCAGCTTCCATGAGCCCAAAGAGCAGCTCGCTCTCCGGGCCGCGGGGCAGGTGCTCCTCAGTTGGCTGGTCGCTGATGTCGTGCGGAGGGGTGCAGATCGCTTTCGCCCCGGCCTGCAAGACGAGGAGGTTTCGGTAGCTTACGCCTGGGTAGAGTCGCCGCTCCGGCATGAGCGGCTGCAAAGCCTCGATCAGCTCGCGGCCCTCCTCGGTGGTGATGTGCCCGGCGCTGTAGTCCTGCATGACGCCGCCAACAATTGTCACAAAATTGCAGCGAAAGGCTATGTCGCCTTCGGCAAGCACGACGCCCATGGCCGCCGCCTCCAGAGGTGCGCGACCGGAGTAGTGCCGGCTGGGCGAATAGCCCATGACAGAGAGGTTGGCCACATCGCTTCCCGGCGGAAAACCTTCGGGAACCGTCTGAGCCAGGCCGCTACGGCCCAGCCGCGCCAGCCGGTCCATGTTGGGCTTTTTAGCTGCCTGCAAAGGTGTTTTGCCCTGCAACTGTGCCAGCGGCAGGTCTGCCATGCCGTCGCCTAAGATAACTACGAGCTTCATCATGGCTACCATCGGGAAAATAGTATTAATTGTCTTCGTCTGCATCAGGGGAGGAGCCTGCGAAGAATTGGCTGTCAAAGACGGCCCGCCTTCGCTCAAGGCCCGGGCGGCGCAATGAAAGCGCCCGGCGGGCTCTTGCGGCTTTCATCCGTCCCCTCAAGATTGCGGGTCGGCTCTATTTTCAGTAATCGGCATCTCTTCAACTATAGAGCCAGTTTTTGGCCCTTCTCCAGCTTCTCTATCTGCTCCTCGCCTCGGGAAGCCAACTCCCTGAACTGATTGATGGTATCCCTCATTTTGGGCAGAGCTTCCTGCTTATATGTGCTGATGGAATCGAGCGCCTCCATGGCATCGGCAAAGGCAGTCTTCAGAGTATCGACGGAGATGTTGGTCTCCATTGATCGTCTCTGAATTTCCGCCCCCTGGCTCTTCAGCGCTCTCGCGTTGGAGGCGATGATATTACTGGTGGTCTCATTGAGCATTTCAATCTTCTTCAGGACAATCTTCTGATTGTAGAGAGCGCCGGCTACAGTCACCGAGATCCGTAAAGCGTTAACCGTCACATTTTGGGCCCTTTCTACTCCGCGCAACAGTTCCTTATTATTTCTGATCACAATCTCTGTTGCCATTACGCCCTGCTGATTGACGACGATCACCTGCTGCATATCCATAATCCTTTGCCGTAGTGGAAAGAGGATCTCTTCGGTGACGAATTTGATCTTTTCCAGGTCTTCGTTCCTGGCTTTGGCCGCTTCGATCTGCTTCTCAATCGATTCGTCCATCAGGCTGCCCAGCTGAACCTCTTTCATCAGCTTTTTAGTTAGATCGCGCATTGCCTGCTGCTCGATTTGCAGAGTAGTGTTATCGTTTTTCAGGGTTGTCTTTCCTTTATCTAAAGAGATGATGATATCCGCAATTGCCGAATCTGCCTTCTGATATTTGGCAAAATAGGCCCTGACCGGGTCAAACAGTTTGCCGAGAATGCCGGTCCTGGTAAAATCAATCAGGCTGGGGTCCAGGTCTGATAGCTCCCGGTTCAAATCCATCAATCCCTTGGCAACAATGCCCCCATCCTCGCCATCTCTGGAGAGGTCACCGATTGTCATCTGCAGCAAGGAATTTTTGGCAGCCGAGCGTTTCATCGAGTCTGCCCCAAATGACTCGATAGACTGGAGGATATCCTTCTTCTTGGCAAATTCATCGATATCCATGGTCATAATTTCTGCAACATTGCTTTCCGCAGCGGCCTGAAGCTGGGCTACATCCTTGGGTTTTGGCTTGACCTGTTCCAGGACCTCTTTCTTGATCTCTGCCTCATCAGGCACTTGCATTGTAAAGGCCATTCTTGACTCCTCCCAGGATTACAGTTCGGCATTAAACAGATTGCGAAGCTTAATCACGACATTCTCGGTATCGGCGTCAATGCAGACTGCTTCATTTATTTCGGCGATCTCTCTTAACTCCGGTAGATTCGCATTATAGCCAATTGTGTATATAGGCATTCCAAGGTCCTGCACGATGCGCAAAATGTCGTCCAGAGAGTGGCCTGTATTGGATTTGCCGTCGCTGAGAACGAATATCTTCGGTTTCAGATTGGGATCTGCATCAGGGCCTACAGCCTTCTTATCCATGAGCATCTTCATGGCGATGGCAATGGCATCGAAGGTTGCTGTGCTGCCGCCAGCCTGCAAATCACGAACCGCTCCGGCAAACAAGGACCTCTGTTTCAGATCGAATTTGGCAATGGGCAGATCGATATTGACATCGTTGGAATATGAAATCAGACCAATCAGATTGTCCTCGCCGATATAGTATTGACCATCGATCAATGAACGTCTCAATTTATTCAGCGGTTCGCCGTCCATGCTGCCGGAGACATCGGCTACAAAGACTGCGCAAATAGGTTTTCCGGCGTTTTTCTTCTCTTTCCAGATCTTTTGGGCCTGGATAATCATATCGCCGCTGATTTTTCCTGCTTTTGGCTGATATTCGTTAAGGCCATTAAAACCATATTTAGTAGCCAGGTTCTGATACTTTTCCTGTTGGGCGAATTCAACGAACTTATTTAGAATTTTCATTTTATCCGCGGGTAGTTCGCCGATTGCATACATCGGATTGTCATGTCTGACACCAAAGGGTATGAATTCGTAGGACCTGATATCCGGTGCATTTGCATAGGTCTGGTATTCCAGGATAAGACCGCCCAGTTTACCGGATTTGGCTGATTCCCTCAATTGCAGAGTAGTATAGGCGACGACGGGAATATTGGCCTGGAAGCTCTCAAATCCTGCTATTGCTTCATCGCTCAATAAGTTGCTGTTGTTGAAGGTCTGCAATGTTGAAATCAAGAAGTTCAGCCCGGTTGAACTGGCAAAGGGATTGGTGTAGCCCATCACCAGATCATTGTTCGCGACAGCAGCGATAATAGTCTTAATATTGATAGCCCCATATTTGGCTGTCAGCTCGTCATTTTTGGCTCTGCTGATCAGTATTCCTGCCACATTGCCCGCAAGTCTCTTTTGAACTAACTGGGTTTTAACTCCGCGGGAGGCGATCATTTCGCCCCAGAGTTCATTGGACGGAGTATAAGCATCCGGCAAATAATTCTTGGAAGTAATATACTCGGCGCCATCTCCGGAAGGGATCCCTCTGAGCCTTACCGATACACGTTTGCCGTCAATAATTATTGCCGCGTTATTGAAGTCTTTGGCCACTTCCGTCAGCCAGCCGTCAGTGTCGCTTCCCGCTTTTTCCGTTGAGGAGAATATTTCTATGTAGCTAGGTGTATTTTCGTTCACTTGCGGCGGGTATTCGGATTTGATATCTGGCAAGATGTCTTTTGTGTCTAGGGGTTGAGGGATATCCGGATACGGCAGATGTGTGACCGTATTTACATTGATGGTCGGGATGATTTTATCCAGCTCTTCTTTTCCATTCACGACCGAGCTTTTCTTTCCGTCATCTCCTGTAAATGCCCAAACTATAATAAAAACTGCAACTGCCGCTCCAATTATCTTTAAAATTACATTTTTGTCTCGTTCGCTCAGCATGTTGATATTCCCCTCCCTCAATTCTTGTAGTATTTTAACTGGTTGATCAGATCATCGATCATCTCTGCCATTTGATCCCGTTGGGTGCTATCTGTATTTTTTATATCCGAGATCCTTAGCAAGAGCTTATCCAGCATCATTAGGATCTGTTCATTATCTTCCGTGGCAGCCTTAACCGTGGTGACATATTCATTATAGACTTCAAACTTATCCTTCATGATTTGCTGCGAAACGGCTCCTTCTGCATGTTTCTCTCTAATGAAATTGTAGTCCTCTTCATCAAACGTATCTAATTTGTTCAGTATATTTCGGATATTCGCAAAGAATGAATTCTTCACCTCGGCGATGGCCGCACCAAATTTATTGCAGGTGATCTCCGAGTCACCGAAGATCTGCGGAAGGATAACCAGGATATTTTTATTTTTTTTCTGAAGTCGCGCAATCTGATCGATCGTCAGTTCAATGGTCTCTTCGAATGTTTTGAGCCCACGGTGCTTACTCAATGATTCAATATAATCTTCAGGTGTTGGAATTGATCTTTCAGGTTCGGCAAGGAGCCTATAATTGCCGTAGATTACTCCGACGGCGCTTATAAAGATAATTGTGATGCCAAAGGCTGTTGCCAATCCACTGCCTCCGATCAACTCCAGCTTTAAGGTAATTATGTCGGCGGCGGCAATGCCTAAATTCAGGCCCAATATTTTGATCTGCTTTTTTTTGTCCGGGTTGTTGCATAGATTATCTGCGGCGGCCCCCAGTGTGGACTCGATGACCTGGATCGCTCTGTTGCCCTCTGAATTATTGCTGCTTGTGCCTCTCGCCATTGCCCACTCTTTAATGATAGATGGTCATCATTAGAGTTCCCAGCGAAATAGTTTTTGGATGAGAGTTTTTTAGCGCTAACTAATATGAATTACATAAATGCAGTCGCTATTGCAGCAATTGCGCTAACGGTCCTAGTCGCAACGTTCAATGGTAACTCTCTTGCAATTATTGATCACAGTCCTGAAAGGGCTTGATAGGGTATCCTTGATGACGCTTGATGGCAGAATTAAGCTGTCGGTCATGATCTGCGATTATCATGCTCCAAGGCTTGATAGAATCCGAGGTCAGTCGGATCTTATTTTCCAGAAGGGCACATTCTATCTTTGTGTTGTGGTCGATGTTCCTGAACCGAAGAAAATTGTACCTTAAAACGTGCTTGGAGTTGATCTCGGAATCAAGAACATTGCTGTAGACTCCTCTGGCGAAGAGATCTCTGGTGAGAAGATTGAGAAGGTTAGAACCAAAATCGATAACCTTAAGTCAGATCTTCAGAGTTGCGGTACAGATAGCGCAAAACGACATCTACAAGGCCGCTATAGATGGTGCTCCTGTGATCTACATTGATCCTGCCTATAACTCTCAGGAATGCCCTATCTGCCATCATATCTCTAAGTCCAACCGTCCTACAAGGGATTATTTCAATTGTGTCTGCTGCGGCTTCTCTGGTCCGGCTGACGCAATAGCAGCTACGAACATAGCTGCACGGGTATCTGTCAATATGCCCATACACAGCTACTGGAAACGCTAGATTGGGTCGTCCAAGAGATTAAAACATCTTGAAATATAAAAATCGTTAACAAAAAATTATTTAAAGTCTGAACGCTAACTAAGCATCATTAAAGATAATGAAGGTGGGGCTTTGTCTGATGTTGGCGAGCAGAAAGATGCAACTGCATTTGTTGATGGAATATTGAAAAGCAAATACTCCGACCTGATCATTCTCTCCACAGTGATCCTAGTCTTCTTGATTCTGATAATAATCTCAGCTACCTTAACCTAAATTAAAAAAATGGAAAATGATCGGTCTTTCTGAGAGAAGAAGTCCCTGTACAGCAAGGCCGAAATAAACCAATATTTGACTTCGCGGCTTCGCGCTTTCGCGTGAAACCGGATCAGGTTAAATTTTCCTTTGAAAAATGCGTCTTCAGACGCGCCTCAATCTCCGCCAGTGCCAGGCTCTCCTGCCCTCCTCCGACCATGTCACGCAAAGTTAGGCGTCCGGCGTCCAGCTCGTCCTTGCCCACGATTACCACAAACGGCGCGCCTGCCCCTGCAGCCGCCTTGAGCTGGGCACCCAGGCTTCGGCCCATGACATCCATTACCAGTGGAACGTTTTTGCGCAGCATTCCCGCAATCTTTGCGGCCTGCACCTTGACATCGGGCGTAAAGGCTAAAAATACGGGGGATGTTCGCGATCCTTCCATCTGCGCAATCTCCATGATGCGGTCGAAGCCCAGGCCGAAACCCGTGCTGGAGGTCTCCTTGCCCCCGAAGAGGCTGGCCAGCTCGTAAGTTCCGCCGCCGCAGATCTGCCTCTGTGCGCCCAGACCCTCGGCATAGATCTCAAAGACCGTGCCCGAGTAGTACTCGAGGCCTCGCACGATCTCAAAGTCGATGGTGAATTTGACGCCAAAGGCATCCAGAAGATCCACCGTCTCCTGGAATTCATCCAGCCGCAGCTCTGCTCCGACCGTCCTGCCCTGGCGGGCCGAGCCGCGACCCACGGCTGCGCCCGCAGCCGCAGGCTCTCCCGCCGGAACGGCATCGGGCGCGGACGCCTCCACAGGCTTTCCCCCTAGCTCCCGGACAATCTCAGCGGCTTTATCCAGGGCAGGTTGTCCCTTCAGATCGATCAGCTCCAGGAGGCCCAGATGGCTCTGCCCTATCTCCTCCAGCAGGGCGGCAAGAGCGGAACGCTCCTTCTTGTCAATCATCCTCATGACTGAAGGCCGGTGCTGTGCCTCGATCTTGCTGAGCAGAGTGCGGATCAGCCCCAGGTAGCCGACGTGAATATCTCCGTTCACGCCCACGCTTTTCAGCATCTGGTCTGCCAGAGCTATCGCTTCCGCCTCAGAATCGGGCTTGGCTGCGCCTATCAGCTCTGCGCCCATCTGCCAGAACTCTCTGAAGCGTCCCCTCTGGGGCCGCTCATAGCGAAAACAATTGCCGTAATACCAGAGCCTCTGCGGCTTGGGGGAATTTTGCATCTCGGAGACATACATGCGCATCACGGGAGCTGTTAGCTCCGGGCGCAAGGCAAGAGCGCGCCCCCCTTTATCTGTGAAGCTGTATATCTCTTCTATCACGGATGCGCCCGATTTTATAGTAAAAAGTTCGAGATGCTCAAAAGTAGGGGTAGCTACCTCCTGGTATCCCCAGCGCTCCAAAACATCCTGCATGGCCTTTTTGGCCCGTCCTCTCTTCTCAGTCTCCTCGGGGAGGAAATCCCTTGTGCCTCTAGGTCTCTGGACGGTCATAGCGGCAAAAGGAATGAAACAAAATGCCCTTATAGTTTTTGATGGTTTATCTCAGCTTCTCTCTGACCTCAGAGGGACAGATGATGATCTGCACCGGTTTTATGATTATATTGGAAGTGGCCACGGCGCTGCCTCCTTGCACGGTATTTATAGCACGAACGGATATGTCGCTCACATCAATATCCAGATTGTTGCCCAGCGTTTGTGATGGGGAGCTTATTCTTGCCGGCTGGCCGTTTTTTTCCTCATTTTCCATGCTGGTGCTCAAAGCGCTATCCACAATCTGATCTATATAACTATCATCCCAATTTTCGTTTGGAAAAGACTTTTTCGTCTCCTCCTGCCCGATGACAGCTATGTCCAGAGAATTGGCCGGACTCTGAGTATTTGAGTCCTTATACTGCTCGCCGTTGTAAATGACATCCCTCTCTCTGGCAGTGTTCATGGCCGTAAGCTCCGATATCTGTTCACTTGAGTCTGATTCATTCAGAGCAATTTTTTCTTTTGAGGGCATGACGTCGGGCCTGATGTAAGAAGCATAAGGCTGCATTATCCCCCATTCGCGATGATCCTGATTGAATGGGCCGCATTGCGACTCTTTCAGCCCTTTTCGCAGATCAGGCAGATTGGACGGCGACTGCGCCATTGCCATACTTTGCGAGATGAGAAGACAAATAAAAACGGCTCCCACCAGCAGACGGCCGGTGGGTCCCAGTATTTTTTTCATATTCCATCCCTCGGGCTGATTGCCCCGAAGTTACTGCTGGTTGGTCACAATCTCTACGTTGTTCTGGGCCAGTACAGAAGCACCATTGCGGTTGAAAATTCCGCCCTGGAAGCCACCGACACCAATGGCCATAGCATTCCTGCTGCCAACCTTTACCTGCTCGATATTGTACTTGGGGCTGCAGGCGGTACATGTCTGAGCGTCGCCGGTATCCTGATTCTTCTTGATCTTCAGGTTGTTTTGTGCAGTGACCTGCTTTAAATTGTCATTAAACAATCCACCCTGACCGGATCCCGCGCCAATTGCCATGGCTTTATCATTTCCAACATCAATCGAGTCGTAGTTCGCATTAACCGCGGCAGGGAATTTGAAAGCGCCCGCTCCAGTTTCGAATATACCCTGTCCGAGGATGTCCACGCCGCCGCTTCCAATCATTGCCGACTGAGCCAAGGCAGGAGCCGCAAATGCAGCCAATGCCATAGCCAGCACAAAGAACATTGCTACTCTTCTAATAATCTCACCCCATTAATCCTTTTAGGTTGTACTTAACTAAGTTTCAAATATATATATACTTTTTGGTGTTTTTTATTGGAAAATCATAGATTTATAGAGCTATTTTAGTTAGAGAATTTTGCACATAATATGCGTTGCTTATAATACGGCGGCAATCACAGATGCCGAAATATAGCAAAATTGCGCCAGTCGAGACTATTCGTTGGTAAAAACTCTTACAAATAAAAGATATAAAAAGATGAATCGAACAACGGTTCGCGGAAAGAAAAGCTGCAATATTGAAACTAGAAACAGAGATGATGCAATTTCTGCATCATTTCAACTTAACACCAACTTCAGGCGGACAGACGATGATCTGCACCGGTTCGATGATAATATTAGAAGTGGCCAGCGCACTTCCTCCTTGCATGGTATTAATAGCGCTGACAGATATATCGTGAACATCTATGCTCAAATAATTTCCCGCATTATGCATCTTGCTATTATCAGGCTCTCGGCCACTAATGCTATCTTCTCCGCTCACGCTTATTTCTTGAGAATTAATAAGTCCTTCATAGTCAGGACCCTTCTCCTGAGAATCCTTGAAGGTCAAATCCCTCTGTATTTGGGAGTTCATTGCAAAAAGATCTTGCACATTTGTCTTTGGATTGGTGCTATCCATTAAGATCTCTTCTTTTTTAAGCGATCTCGATGTAGAACCGGGTAGATTGGGATGCACATGCAGATCTTCCTGGCGGGACCAGGGAAAATTGATGGTCTCTGCACCGACTTTGAGCATGCCTAAGTTAGGACTGCTTTGCTGTTGGTCTTTTAGCTTATTGAGCTGTTCCTGACCGCTTGGCTGCTGCAAAGCTGTGGCAGGTGTAAAGATGATGTAAATAAATAGGACTCCCACCAGCATCAGGCTAGTGGGGTTGGTTGGTGTCTTCATTTCGGTCCTCTTAAAATCGCAGACAAGAGCTACTGCTGATTGGCTACGATCTTAACATTGTTGGTGGCTTCTGCGAATCCGAAAGCCATAGCCTCCCTATTTCCTACTCTGATCTGATCTATATTGACCTTGGTGCAGGCTGCACATACTGTGGCATCTCCTGAATCCTGGTTCTTCTTGATCTCCAGGTTGTTGGTAGCACTGGCTATCGGGGTCTTTTGCCAAATATTGCCAAATGCTAATGCCTTATCATTGCCTACATCCAGAGTATCTATATTGGTGTTCTGAAGACTGGGGAACTTAATAAGGGATCCATCCGTCTCAAAAATCCCTGTTCCTAGAATATCCACATTGCCGCTTCCAGCTAAGCCATATTCCTCCTGCGCCATAGCAGGAAGGGATAATATGGCCATAGCCAATGCCAATACAACTCCTATTTTTTTGATAATCTCACCCCATACATTCTTTAATATAGACTGATGTTAGCATCTA
>Ga0074199_1000641_pt1 | contig 47448 bp, 47 predicted proteins | sample EPASupsiteSAE347_FD_64528 | JGI IMG/M metagenome (GOLD analysis project Ga0074199, IMG submission 64528) | Bioremediated contaminated groundwater from EPA Superfund site, New Mexico - Sample SAE3-47 | ecosystem: Environmental > Aquatic > Deep subsurface > Groundwater > Contaminated ... | reverse complement strand
CGCTCGCGAAAGTAGGTCACCGCCAGGCTCCCATTTCAAAAGCCCCCCTAGCTAACGCTGGCGGGGCTTTTGTGCGTCTACCCAACAGAAAATAGCGAGCGAATGAAATTGAGCGCGCGAAAAGACCTGGCCGATTTTGTCGGCCAAGTCGTGTTCTGTCAGGGATTTTTCAGGCGGGGGGCTGGTTCAGCCCGTTTGCCCACTGCAATGCCTGTGTCTGGGCACGGTTGAGTGCCTTGATGCTGATGCCGGCAAGTTTCTGCAGGTGTTTGCTCAGTATCTCCAGGTCGCCGGTTTCACAGGCGGCGGTGATCTGCAGCAGGTTGCCCAATGTGTTGTCGGGATTTGAACCAGTCAGCGCTTCCCTGACCTCCTCGGCAAGGCCGAGCGGGGCAATGATTTCCTCGATCGGCAGACTGATCAGTGCGGGCATCAGGGACATGATGCCAACCATGAAGGCATGATCGGCAAAGGCGTTGTTGCCGGCCTGCATTTCCTCGGCGAGCAATTCCATCAGGCGGCCGCGGGTTGCTGCCATCAGCAGTAGCGGATTGGTCGAGCCGGCTTGCTTGCCGGATGAGAAAACCAGGAGTTGCAGCCAGCGTTGCAGTTGGCGACGGCCAAGTACGGTGATGGCGTGGCGCAGAGAGGTAATGGTTTCCGTACTGCCGGCACCAACCGAATTGGTCATGCGGAGCAGGTTGACCGTCAGGCCTGGCTCGGGTTTAAGGGCTTCTTCCAGTTCGCTGGTGTCAGCGTCGCCGAGCAGCAGTCCCATCAGCTTCATCAGGGAAAGCTGCGAGTGGTCGAGTTTCTTGCCGGCGATAATGGTGGGTTTGGCGAAGTAGTAGCCTTGAAACAGCGTAAAGCCAAGTTTCAGGCATTGTTCCATCTGTTCGCGCGAATCCACTTTTTCTGCCAACAGGATTTTGCCCATCGGTTTCAGTTTCATCACCAGCTGCATGATCTCGACGCGGGACAGCGGCTGGATATCGACCTTGATGATTTCGACCAGCGACAGCAACTCGGCAAATTCCGGCGCGAGCTGGATGACATCATCGAGGGCCAATGTAAAGCCGCTCGCTTTCAGTATCTTGCAGCGCTCGATTACGGCCGGAGTTGGCGGAACTGTCTCCAGGATTTCGAGAACCACCGACTCTTTGGGCAGCAGTTCGATCAGGTCGCTGAACAGGAAGGCTTCATCGATATTGATGAAGCCGCGACAATTTCCCAGCGCCGCTTCGACGCCCAGTTCGGAAAAGGCATTGGCGATGACGGTCGCGGTTGCCTGGACACCATCGGTGACATCGGCAGCATTGCGCGAGCCATTGCGGAACAGGAGTTCATAGGCGTAAAGCCGTTGCTCCCGGTCAAGAATCGGTTGTCGTCCGAGAAAGAGTTGGTCGGCAGCGGCTTCGCTCAAGAAAACTCCTCAAATCAGGATTGTGCTCCGGCCGGCAAGCCTTCCGCACAGGTCAATATGTCATGGGGCAACAGCCCGATCGGCAGTTTGTCGGCGTCAGGATCGAGGATGCTGATCTTCTGGCCGATTCGCCTGCCTTGATTCCGCCATTCTACGCGCAGGCCGGCCAAGTGGCGCGTGCCACCCTTCGCTAGCAAGAGGCGGCGCGGGATCAGGATGATTGCTGCAAGCGCCTACGACGTTTGATGCCGGAAGAAATGCAGCAGGCGTTGCGGCAACCAGTCCAGGTTTCCCGGAAACGGACCGCTGACAAAGCCGACATGCCCGCCTTCGGCCGGTTGTTCGAGCCGGACGCTAGAGCTGACCTCTGCCTGGCTGGGCAGATGGTGTGCCGGCAAAAACGGGTCATTTTTCGGGTTGACCGCCAGGGCGGGGACGCGGATCGATGCCAGCCAGGGTTTGGCGGAAGCGCGCGCCCAGTAGTCGTCGGCGCCGGCAAAGCCGTGCACCGGCGCGGTGACCGCGTCGTCAAACTGGTAAAGGTTGATCGCCTGTTGCATGCGGACGGCGTCGAAGAGTCCGGGAAAGCGCTGCAGGCGTGCTGCCGAGACGGCTTTCAGGGTTTTCAGAAAGTGTTGCGTATAGAGGCGGTTGAAGCCGCGTGCCAGATGGTGGCCGCAGCCGGCGAGGTCGAGCGGGGCGCACATCGCGGCAACGCCGGTGACCAGTTCTGCTGCTGTTTCGCCCCGTTCGCCGGCCCATTTGAGCAGCGCATTGCCGCCGAGCGAGACACCGGCGGCATGCAGGCGGCTGCCCTGATTGGCATGGTGCAGCCGGCGCAGGATCCAGTCGATTTCAGCCGAATCGCCGGAGTGGTAGGCGCGTGGCTGGCGATTCAGTTCGCCGGAGCAGCCGCGAAAATGCGGCAGCACGAAATGCCAGCCAGCCTTCCGGCAGGCACGTGCCGTTGAAATCGCGTAGTGGCTGCGGGCACTGCCTTCGAGGCCATGAAAGAGCACCAGGACCGGAGCACCGGGTGGCGCGTCGAGGTGGTCTACGTCAATGAAGTCGCCATCCGGCGTCGTCCAGCGCTCACGCCGCAGCTTCAGCGGTTTGGGCTTGATCAGCAGCGGCCAGATCGTCTGGGCATGGCCGCCGGGCAGCCAGGCCGGGGCGTGGTAAGGCTTGGCGGCCGGGCTCAATGCAGCGTGTGCGAGACGGCTTCGGCGCTCGCCTGGTGGCCGTCATCAGCGGCCGAAGCATGCCGGCTGACCAGGCGCCAGCCGTGCGCGCCGCGCGAATAGACGTGCGTGACATGCAGCGGGCCGTGCGGGCTAGGATCATCGCCGATGAACAGGGTTTCGGTCAGGTGGTGGATGGCCAGCATCGAGCCTTGCCAGTGGGCGACCTGCTCGGCCTGGACGCGCAGGCGGGCAGCGCCGAAGATGCTGCGCCAGCTTTCGCGGATCGGCACGATGCCCTGCAGGCGAATGCCGGTCGGGTGTACGCACAGGGTTTCTTCTTCCTCCGCCCAGAGCAGGATCATCAGGTCGGCATCGCCGCGGGTCAGGGTTTCGTAGAAGGCCTGCTCAAGGTCTTCGGGCGTGGCGTAGGCATTGGACTTGCTCATCGGGAAATCCGTTTCAGGCAGGCGGCGAGCACCATCTCGGGCGTCAGCCGGTTGAGACAATCGAGGTGGCCAAGCGGGCATTCGCGCTTGAAGCAGGGGCTGCATGCGAGCTGCAGGCTGAGGATGTCGGCCTGGTCGGAGAGCGGTGGCGTGAAGCCGGGTGACGAGGAGCCGTAAAGTGTCACCAGTGGGCGGTCGAGCGCGGCGGCGACATGCATCAGGCCGGAATCGTTGCAGACCACCAGATCGGCCATCGCCAGCAGGTCGACCGCCTGGGTCAGCGAGGTCGCTCCGCACAGGTTGCGACACAGGCCGGGGGCCAGTTGCGCGATTTCCTCGGCGACCGCATGGTCCTTTGGCGAGCCGAACAGCCAGATGGCACAACTCTGTTCCGCCAGCTTTTTAGCCAGGGCGGCGAAGTGCGCGGCCGGCCAGCGCTTCGCCGGCCCGTATTCGGCGCCCGGGCAGAAGGCGACGATGCGTGCCGGGCGTTCGAGGCCGAGTTCGTCCAGTGTTTTTTGCCGTTCGCCAGCGGTCGACCGGATGCGCGGATAGGAAACCGGGCGCGCCAGTGTGCCACCAGGAATTTCAGCAAGTTGCGCAAAGCGTTCGACCATCAGCGGCAGGGCGGCCTTGTCGAGCGTGTGGCGAATATTGATCAGGCCGTAGCGCGACTCACCGGTAAAGCCGATGCGCTGCGGGATGCCGGCCATGAACGGAACGAGTGCCGACTTGAGCGAATTGGGCAGGACATAGACGGCATCGTAGTCGCGCGCAGCCAGCTGCCGGGCCAGTTGCCAGCGCGGCTTCAGCGAGAGCTGGCCGTGCCCGAACGGGCTGTCGATGACCTCGCTGATTTCGGCCATGCGCTGCAGCACGGGGGCCACCCAGCGTGGGGCCAGGGCGTCGAGCTGCAGTCCGGGATGCCTGGCCAGCAGGCGCGCGAACAGCGGCTGCGCCATGATGGTGTCGCCGATCCAGGACGGGGCGACGATCAGTGCCTTCTTCATGCGAAAACGGCGGGTTTGCGGCCCGCCGTCCTGAGCTTAGTGATGGCCCTTGGGGGCTTCGCCCTTGAACACGTACTTGGTGCTGCAGTACGGGCAGGTGACTTCGCCGGTCTTCAGCACGTCGAGGAAGACGCGCGGATGCTGGCTCCACAGCGCCACGTTCGGCGTCGGGCAGTGCAGCGGCAGGTCGTGGGCGGTGACTTCAATGGTCTTGTTGTCGGACATCTTCTTCTCCCTGGACTTAGATGTAGGCCAGCCAGCCGTCGTGCTGGGCCGAGCGGCCGTATACGACATCGAAATATTTCTGCTGCAGCTTCTCGGTGATCGGACCGCGGCGGCCGATACCGATCTGGCGACCGTCGAGTTCGCGGATCGGCGTGACTTCGGCGGCGGTGCCGGTGAAGAAGGCTTCATCGCAGGTATAGACTTCGTCGCGGGTAATGCGCTTTTCCTGGACTTCGAGACCGAGCTCGGCCGCCAGTTGCAGCACCGTGGCGCGCGTGATGCCTTCGAGGCAGGAGGTCAGGTCCGGCGTGTACAGCTTGCCCTTCTTGACGATGAAGAGGTTCTCGCCAGCGCCTTCGGCAACGTAGCCTTCCGGATCGAGCAGCATGGCTTCGTCGTAACCTTCGTTGGTCACTTCGTTGTTGGCCAGGATGGAGTTGATGTAGTGGCCGGAAGCCTTGGCACGCACCATCGAGATATTGACGTGGTGGCGGGTGAAGCTCGACACCTTGACGCGGATGCCGCGTTCCATGCCTTCTTCACCGAGGTAGGCACCCCACGGCCAGGCGGCGATGGCGACATGCACCTTGGCGCCCTTCGGGGAAACGCCCATCTTTTCCGAGCCGTAGAAGGCGATCGGGCGGATGTAGCCGGATTCGAGATTGTTGGCGCGCAGCACTTCCTTGTGCGCTTCGTTGATGGCGGCCTTGTCGTAAGGCATGGTCATCTGGAAGATGTGGGCGGAGTTGAACAGGCGGTCGGTATGGTCTTCCAGACGGAAGATGGCGGTGCCGCGCTCGGTCTTGTAGGCACGGACGCCCTCGAAAACGCCCATGCCGTAATGCAGGGAGTGGGTGAGGACGTGGGTGGTGGCTTCACGCCAGGGCACCAGTTTGCCGTCTTGCCAAATAAAGCCGTCGCGATCCGACATGGACATGTTCGATTCTCCGTGTTGCGCCTGTAAAAGCCCATAATTCTAGCCGAAATCAGCAGGTAAAATAACGCTTTTGCCGACCGTCTACCGCTCATGATCTGGAAACCCCATGTGACCGTTGCCGCTGTTGTCCAGCGTGACGGCAAATTCCTGCTGGTCGAGGAAGAAACCGACGCTGGTCTGGCCTTCAACCAGCCGGCCGGCCACCTCGAGGAAGGCGAGTCGCTGCTTGACGCCGTGGTGCGCGAGGCGCTCGAGGAAACTGCCTACCACTTCAAGCCGACGCACCTGGTCGGGATCTACAACTGGAAGCATCCGACCAAGGAAGACACGACCTACCTGCGCTTTGCCTTTGCCGGCGAACTGCGTGGTTACGAGGCCGGGCGCAAGCTCGACGACGGCATTGTCGCGGCGCGCTGGCTGACGCTGGACGAGGTCAGGGCGACGCAGGCGCGGCATCGCAGCCCGCTGATCCTGCGTTGCATCGAGGATGCGCTGGCCGGCAAGGCGTATCCACTTGATCTGCTGGTGCATTACGCTTGATGCGCGGGCTGGTTTTTGCCTTTTTTACGCTGTTGACCGCTACGGCGTTTGCTGACGAGCGGGTCGAGATCTGCCACGGCTACGGTTGCCTGGTGCAGGTCGATGTCGCCTACAGCGACGGCCAGTTGGGTGAAATCCGCCGCTTGCTGTTTTCAGCGGTCGACGCCGTCGGCGAGCGCGAAATGCTCGCCCTCGCCATCGGCCGGATGTACGCCTGGGCCGGCCAGATGACCGATATCCGCAACGATCACGGCGGCAACCTGGCCGATGCCGGTGTGCCGGGCAAGATGGATTGCATCGATCATTCGACCTCGACGGCGCGTCTGCTGCGCCTGCTCGACGCGCGCGGCTACCTGCGCTGGCACCGGGTGGTCGGGATCGAGGTGCGCAACTGGGCCTATCTTTTCCCGGCGCACTACTCGGCGGTGATAGAAGAAAAAGAGGGCGGCGAAGCAGCGCGCTTCGTTGTCGATAGCTGGTTCGTTGATAATGGACAGCCAGCGGTGATCCTGCCGCTGGATGAATGGAAGAAGGGGGCTGGGCCCGATGTCTGAAAAAACTGTGGTGGTCGGCTTGTCCGGCGGTGTCGATTCCTCTGTCGCGGCCTTGCTGCTCAAGCAACAGGGCTGGAAGGTGATCGGCCTGTTCATGAAGAACTGGGAAGACGACGACACCGAAGAATACTGCTCGACGCGGCAGGACTTGATCGACGTGATGAGCGTCGCCGACACCATCGGCATCGATGTCGAGGTGGTCAATTTCGCCGCCGAATACCGCGAACGCGTCTTTGCCGAATTCCTGCGCGAATACCAGGCCGGGCGCACGCCGAATCCGGACATCCTGTGCAATTCCGAAATCAAGTTCAAGGCCTTCCTCGATCACGCCATGCAGCTGGGCGCCGACAAGATCGCCACCGGCCATTACGCCGGCGTGCGCGAATTCAATGGCGAATTCCAGCTGCTCAAGGCCGAGGACGGCACCAAGGACCAGAGCTATTTTCTCTATCGCCTGAACCAGGCGCAGCTCTCGAAAACCCTGTTTCCGCTTGCCGACATCTACAAGCGCGACGTGCGCAAGATTGCCGAGTCCGCCGGCCTGCACGTCGCCGCCAAGAAGGATTCGACCGGCATCTGCTTCATTGGCGAACGCCCGTTCAAGGATTTCCTCAGCCGTTACCTGCCGCCGAAGAAAGGCGAGATCCGTCGTCTCGACGACGGCAAGGTGATGGGCGAACACGACGGCCTGATGTACCACACCATCGGCCAGCGCAAGGGGCTGCAGATCGGCGGCATCAAGGAAAAGGGGCGGCCGGGTGGCGGTGATCACGACGCCTGGTTTGTCGCCGGCAAGGACATGGAAAAGAACGTGCTCTACGTCGTCCAGGGCCATGATCACCCGGCACTGCTCACCGATACGCTGGTTGCCGAGCAGTTGTCCTGGGTATCCGGGCGGGCGCCGCATCCGCATTGGGTATACACCGCCAAGCCGCGTTACCGCACGGTCGACCAGGCTTGCGAGGTCGAAACGGTCGATGCCGAAAGCTGTGAAATCCGCTTCGCCGAGCCGCAATGGGCGCTGACGCCGGGGCAGTCGGTCGTGCTTTACGAGAGCCGCGTCTGTCTGGGCGGCGGGGTCATTCGCTGAACGCTGTTTGTGCAGTAAAAAAGGGCGCCACTGGCGCCCTTTTTTGTTTCCCGAGGGAGGATTTCAGTCGTGCGGTACCGTGTCCGCGAACGAGGAACGCTGCAACAGCTTGGCGTTGAGCTTGTCCAGGTTGGGATGGGTTTCCTGCCAGTTGATGTCGGGGAAGCGGAAACTCAGGTAGCCAAGCGCGGTGCCAAGCGCGATGTCGGCGAGCGAGAAATGCGTGCCCATGCAGAAGTTCTTTTCGCCGAGTTCGCTGCTCATGAAGGCCAGGCTGCGCGTGATCTTGTCACGTTGGCGGGCGATCCAGCTGGCGCTCTGTTCCTTCTTCGGGCGCTTGGCTTCGAGGAAGGCGGCGACACCGGCGTCGCAGATGCCGTCAGCCAGGGCTTCCCAGCGCTTGACTTCGGTACGTTCGCGATTCGGGGCCGGGAACAGCTTGCTGTTCGGGGTGACGTTGTCGATGTATTCAACGATGACGCGGGAGTCGAACAGCGGCGTGTTGTCGTCCAGCACCAGCACGGGGATCTTGCCCAGCGGGTTTACAGTCGGGACCTTGCTCTCTTCGAGCCAGGGCGAGTCGATTTCGAAATCGTAGTCAATCTTTTTTTCGGCCAGCACGATCCGCACTTTTCGTGCAAACGGGCTGGTGTGGGAGCCGATCAGCTTCATCGCATGCTCTCTGGTTTGGGGATGTCGATTATAGCGTATGGCGAGCCCTTCGCCGGGCAGGTAAAATGTCGGGCTTACTGAAAAGGATGTTTTTATGACCTTCAATCCCCTGACTGCCCTTTCCCCGCTCGATGGCCGCTATGCCGGCAAGGTCGATGCCCTGCGCGAGCATTTTTCCGAGTTTGGCCTGATCAAGAGCCGTCTGAAGGTCGAGATCGAGTGGCTGAAGGCGCTCGCCGCCGAGCCGCATTTCACGGAAATTGCCCCGTTTTCGCCGTCTACCGTTGCCGAACTCGATGCCCTGGTTGCCAACTTCAGCGTCGAACAGGCCGCCGAAGTGAAGGCCGAGGAAGCCGTCACCAACCATGACGTCAAGGCGCTCGAATACTGGATCAAGAAGAACACCAAGAACAACGCCGAAGTGGTCAAGGTCAGCGAATTCATCCATTTCGCCTGCACTTCCGAAGACATCAACAACCTGTCGCACGCGCTGATGTGCAAGGGCGCCCGTGAGCAGGGCATGCTGCCGATGCTCGACAAGCTGATCGAGCGCCTACGCGAACTCGCTCACGCCAATGCCGAAGTGCCGATGATGAGCCGCACGCACGGCCAGCCGGCAACGCCGACCACGCTCGGCAAGGAAATGGCCAACGTCGCCTACCGCCTGCAGCGCGCCCGCGCCCGCATCGTCGCTGTCGAACTGCTCGGCAAGATCAACGGTGCGGTCGGCAACTACAACGCTCACCTGACCGCCTACCCGGGCTACGACTGGGAAGGCTTCGCCAAGCGTTTCGTCGAGTCGCTCGGCCTGACTTTCAACCCGTACACCATCCAGATCGAGCCGCATGACGCGCTGGCCGAGCTGTTCGATGCCTTCGCGCGCACCAACAGCATCCTGATCGACCTTGATCGCGACATCTGGGGCTACATCTCGCTCGGTTTCTTCAAGCAGAAGGTCAAGGCCGGTGAAATCGGTTCTTCGACCATGCCGCACAAGGTCAATCCGATCGACTTCGAAAACTCCGAAGGCAACCTCGGTCTGGCCAACGCGATGCTCAAGTTCCTCGCTGAAAAACTGCCGGTTTCCCGCTGGCAGCGCGACCTGACCGATTCGACGGTGCTCCGCAACATGGGCGTCGGCCTCGGCTACGCGCTGCTCGGCTACGACTCGCTGTTGAAGGGTCTGTCCAAGCTGGAAGTGAACGCCGACCTGATGAAGGCTGACCTCGACGCCAACTGGGAACTGCTCGCCGAACCGATCCAGACGGTGATGCGCCGCTACGCCGTGCCGAACGCCTACGAAAAGCTCAAGGAACTGACCCGCGGCACCCGCGTTTCGCGCGCCGGCATGCAGGAATTCGTGTCCACGCTGGAAATCCCGGAAGCCGCCAAGGCTGAACTGCTCGAGCTGACGCCGTGGGATTACACCGGCAAGGCCGCCGAACTGGCCAAGCGTATTTGATCCGGCGGAAGCGAGGCGCACCCCAAGCCTCGCTTCATGGTTAACAACTAATTACTCATAGCTAACAACCGAAACCATGTCTTTCGCTGAAAACCTGAAGAAACTGCCCGGCATTTCGCATCTTGCCGCCATCAACCTGCTCGACGCCGAAGGCGGCGTCGTTGCGACGATCGAGAACAAGGCCGGCAGCCAGGGCTCGCTGGCGGTGTACAACCACCTGGCGCAGACCTATGGCTCGATCAACCTCGAAGCGGCGAAGAAGGGCATTGAGATCTTTGCCGAACACAGCGAGGACGAGCGCGTCAATCCGGGCAAACATCCCAATATCGCCCGCCTGATTGCGATCGAGAACGGTGGCCCGGCGCTGCGCGTCAAGCACGTTTTTGCCGTCTGACAGCTTTGCCCCGATCGTCGGGGCGAAAGACTGATTGTCATATTAGCCGGTTATAATGTTTCGCGGATTTATGGCTGTTTTCAACCGTTGACCGGTGGGCAGCCATTTTTTCTCAACTACAACGGAGAATACCCTATGAAATCCAAGCTTTTGCTCGCTCTGCTCACCGTCGCTGTAGCCGGTTCCGCCGTCGCCCAGGTCAAGCCGGAAGATGCCATCAAGTACCGCCAGTCCGGCTATGCCTTCATGGGCTGGAACATGGGCCGCATCAAGGCCAATGTTGAAGGCCAGTACAACAAGGATGAGGTCATCAAGGCCGCCAACGCCATCCAGGCGATTGCCAACTCCGGCATGGGCGCGCTTTACCTGCCGGGTACCGACAAGGGCAAGGGCTGGGAAGAAACCCGTGCCAAGCCGGAAATCTGGACCGACAAGGAAAAGATGGGCAAGGTCGCTACCGACTTCGTGCGTGAAGCCAATGAAATGGCCAAGGTTGCCGCAACCGGCGATGCTGCTGCCGTCAAGATGCAGCTCGGCAAGCTGGGCGGTACCTGCAAGGGCTGTCATGACGACTTCAAGGTGAAGAAGTAAACTACTTCGCTCGCGTGTTGTGACCTTACAGGCGCCGCAGGGCGCCTGTTTTACTTCATCGATAAAAAAGGAAAAACATGAACAGCAAACGCATCCGTCTCTGGGACCTGCCGACTCGCCTGTTCCACTGGCTGCTCGTGCTGGCCATGCTGGGCGCGGTGGTCAGCGGCCAGCTCGGCGGCAACCTGATCGACCGGCATGCCGTCATTGGTCTCTTCATTCTCGGCCTGCTCGTTTTTCGTCTGGTCTGGGGCGTGCTCGGCTCGACCTACGCCCGTTTTGCCCAGTTCTTCCCGACGCCGGGCCGTATCCGCGCCTACCTGAAGGGCGAGTGGCAGGGCGAGGGGCATAATCCGCTTGGCGCACTCTCGGTTTTAGCCCTGCTTGGACTGTTGACCGTACAGGCCCTGACCGGCCTGTTCAGCAACGACGACATCGCTTTCGTCGGGCCGCTTTTCGATCTGGTGAGCAAGGATCTGAGCAATCGCCTGACCGGTATTCATCACCTGATCGCTGACGGCCTGATCATCCTCGTCGTCCTGCATATCGCGGCAATCGCTTTCTATGTGCGGTTCAAGAAAAAGAACCTGGTCAAGCCGATGCTGACCGGCTGGCAGGAAGGCGAGGGCAAGTCGGCGACGGGCGGCGGCCCGGTCTCCTTCGTCATCGCCGTGCTGATCGCCGGTGCGGCCGTCTATGGCGCCAGCGGCGTCTGGTTGCCGGAGCCACCACCGCCACCGCCGGCGGCCGAAACGCCGAGCTGGTAAGCAAAAAGCCACCGGAATCCGGTGGCTTTTTTGTGTCGACCGCCGGGTGCCAGGCTAATCGGTGTCGCGCAGATACTGCACATATTGCTTGTCGGTATGCAGGATGTGTTCATTCCACCACTCGGAGAGGCAGTGGGTCAGGCCGGCGCGGTCGTATTCGCCGAGGCCGGCGGTAAGCAATAGCTCGGTCAGTTTGAGCTGGTAGGCGATGTGTTCCTGGCGATGCTTTTCGTACATCGGGAAGGCGCATTCACGCAGCATCGCCTCTTCCAGGTTGAAGTGCTCGCGCACGTAGTCGGACAGTTCGTTCAGGACATCCTGAAAATGCGCGATGCCTTCGCTGCCGGTCTGCTCCATGCAGCGGATGGCGCGGCCGCACAGTTGCAGCAGTTGCTTGTGTTGCCCATCCAGCAAGGCATTGCCGACACTGTAATGGGGCTGCCATTCGGTAAAGTCGCTTTTGTCCATGCGCGGACCCTCGGTTGTTTGCAGGCAGCTTGGCGTGCCCTTGTATCCCTTGTGCGCAGTAACTATATACGAATCAGGTGTTTGCCATTCGCGCCGCCAAGAAAAAAGGGAGCCAAAATGGCTCCCTTTTTGCGGTCGACCGGTCAAAAACGGCTTAAACCACGGCGCCTTCTTCGTTGGCGCCTTCGACGACTTTCTTCTGCTTGGCGATGAACTGTTCGCGCGAGACGCCCAGCCACATGACCAGCGGGCTGGCGACCAGCACCGAGGAGTAGATGCCGAAGCAGATGCCGATGGTCAGTGCCATGGCAAAGTAGTGCAGGGTTTCGCCGCCGAAGACGAGCATCGACAGAACCATCATCTGCGTACAGCCGTGCGTGATGATCGTCCGGCTGATCGTGCTGGTGATCGCGTGGTCGAGGACTTCCGGCGTGCTCAGGCCGCGCTTGCCCTTGAAGGTTTCGCGTACGCGGTCGAAGACCACCACCGACTCATTCACCGAGTAACCGAGCACGGCCAGGATGGCGGCCAGCACCGACAGCGAGAACTCCCACTGGAAGAAGGCGAAGAAGCCGAGAATGATCACCACGTCGTGCAGGTTGGCGATGATGGCCGAAACAGAGAAGCGCCATTCGAAGCGTACGGCCAGATAGATGACGATGCCGATGATGACCAGCAGCAGGGCCATGGCGCCATTTTCGGCGAGTTCCTTGCCGACCTGCGGACCGACGAACTCGACGCGGCGCAACTGCGAGCCGGGAGCATCGGCTTCGAGCGACTTCATCACGGCTTCGCCAAGCTGGTTGCTGTTCTGCTCGCCCTTGAGCGGCAGACGGATCATGACGTCCTGCGACGAACCGAAGTTCTGCACGGAGTAGTCGCTGAATCCCGCCTTGCCCAGCGCATTGCGGACTTTTTCCAGGTCGGCGGTCTGTTCGTAGTGGGTTTCGATCAGCGTACCGCCGGTGAATTCGACCGACAGGTGCAGCCCCTTGGTGAACAGGAAGACGACGGCGAGGATGAAGGTGACCAGCGAGATGACGTTGAACGTCAGCGCGTGGCGCATGAAGGGAATGTCTTTGTGGATGCGGAAAAATTCCATGTCCGTTCTCCTTATTTCTGACCGTCGGTCGTGGCGGCAGCGGGTTTCCAGAGCTGGCCGATGGCAACCTTGGTCAGCTTCTTCTGGCGGCCGTAGATCAGATTGACCAGGGCACGGGAAACGACGACCGAAGAGAAGATCGAGGTCAGGATGCCGAGACAATGCACGACGGCAAAGCCGCGCACCGGACCGGAGCCGAAGATGAGCAGCATCAGGCCGACGATCAGCGTCGTTACGTTGGAGTCGAGAATGGTCCCGAAAGCGCGTTCGTAGCCTTCCGATATGGCGCCTTGCGGCGGCATGCCGTTACGCAATTCCTCGCGGATCCGTTCGTTGATCAGCACGTTCGAGTCGATCGCCATGCCCAGCGCCAGCGCGATGGCGGCGATGCCGGGCAGGGTCAGCGTCGCCTGCAGCAGGGAGAGCAGGGCGATCAGGAAGAGCAGGTTGGCACCCAGGGCGAGCACCGACACGACGCCAAAGACCTGGTAGTACACGATCATGAACAGCGCGATGGCGGCAAAACCCCAGAGCGTCGAATGGAAGCCCTTCTGGATGTTGTCGGCGCCGAGCGACGGGCCGATCGTGCGTTCCTCGATGATGTCCATCGGTGCGGCCAGCGAACCGGCGCGCAGCAGCAGGGCGGTGTCGTTGGCTTCGCTGGTGCTCATGCGGCCGGAAATCTGGACGCGGCCGCCGCCGATTTCGGTACGGATGACCGGTGCGGTGACGACTTCGCCCTTGCCCTTTTCGATGAGCAGGATGGCCATGCGCTTGCCGACGTTTTCGCGCGTGATGTCGCGGAAGATGCGGGCGCCGGCCGAGTCCAGCGTCAGATGCACGGCGGCTTCCTGGGTCTGGTTGTCGAAGCCGGGCTGGGCGTCGGTCAGGCGGTCGCCGGTCAGGACGACCTGCTTCTTGACCAGCAGCGGCTGGCCGCCACGTTCGTTATAGACCTCGGTGCCGAAAGGCGGATTGCCGGCCAGTGCGGCTTCCAGGCCACCGGGAGCATCGTCCACCATGCGGATTTCGAGGGTGGCGGTGCGGCCGAGAATGTCCTTGGCCTTGGCGGTGTCCTGTACGCCGGGCAGCTGAACGACGATGCGGTCGGCGCCTTGCTGCTGGATCACCGGTTCGGCAACGCCGAGTTCGTTGATCCGGTTGTGCAGGGTGGTGATGTTCTGCTTCAGCGCGAATTCGCCGATCTTCTGCTGCGCTTGCGGCTTGAGCGTCGCAATCAGCTTGAAGTCGCTGCCGTCGGACTGTTCGGCAACCAGCAGATCCGGCTGGCCGTCGCTGATCACGTTGCGTGCCTTGTCGCGGGTTTCGACTTCGCGGAACTTGACGACCAGACGGTCGCCTTCGCGGCTGATGCCGGCGTGACGCAGGTTCTTGTCGCGCAGCAGGGTGCGCAGGTCGCCGGCGGTCGAGTCGAGGCGCTTGGTCAACGCGCCCTTCATGTCCACCTGGAGCAGGAAGTGCACGCCACCGCGCAGGTCGAGGCCGAGATACATCGGCAGCGAGTGCATGGCGGTCAACCATTGCGGCGAGGCCGAAAGCAGGTTGAGGGCGACGACGTATTTCGGATCGGCCGGGTCAGGATTGAAGGCTTTTTCCAGGACGTCCTTGGCCTTCAACTGGGTGTCGGTGTCCTTGAAACGGGTCTTGACGCCGTTCAGGTCGAGCAGGATGCCGTCATTGGCAACGCCGGCGGCGCTCAGGGCTTCTTCGACGCGGGCCTTGGTCTTGTCATCGATCTTGATGGTGACCTTGGCGCTCGAAACCTGCACGGCCGGCGACTCGCCGAAGAAATTGGGCAGGGTGTAGATGAAACCAAGCACCAGCGCGATGGCGACGGTGATGTACTTCCAGAGAGGATAGCGATTCATGGTGGCTTTAAAGCGAAAAGGCGGCCAGCGGCCGCCTTTTTTGGGGTGATTACAGCGACTTCAGCGTGCCCTTCGGCAGAACCAGACCGATGGCCGGTTTTTGCACGACGACTTCGGTACCTTCGGCAACTTCGAGGGTCACGTAGTTGTCGCCAACCTTGACGATCTTGCCAACCAGGCCGCCGCCCGTGACGACTTCGTCACCCTTGGCCAGTGCATCGATCAGGGCCTTGTGTTCCTTGGCCTTCTTCATCTGCGGACGGATGAAGAGCAGCCACATGGCGGCCACCATGATGAGCAGCGGGAGGTACTGCATCAGGCCGCCGGTCGGGTCGTTGGCGGCAGCGGTCTGGGCGTGGGCAAGACTAATCATTGGTCAAACTCCTGGATGCGAAAAAACAAAACGTGGATTCTATCATTGGCCCGCAGAACGGTCCCGGGCAAAGGCAGCCGACCATTGTTCGAGCGTGCCGGCCTCGATGGCAGCCCGCATCTCGGCCATGATGGTCTGGTAGAAATGCAGGTTGTGGATGGTGTTGAGCATGCCGCCGAGGATTTCGCCATTGCGGAAGAGGTGGTGCAGGTAGCTGCGCGTGAATTGCGTGCAGGTGTAGCAGGTGCAGGACGGGTCGAGCGGGCCGGTATCCAGCTTGTAGCGGGCGTTCTTGATCTTGACGTCACCAAAGCGGGTGAACAGGTGGCCGTTGCGCGCGTTGCGGGTCGGCATCACGCAGTCGAACATGTCGATGCCGTTCTTGACGCCGTTGACCAGGTCTTCCGGCGTGCCGACGCCCATCAGGTAGCGCGGCTTGTTGGTTGGCAGGCGCGGTGCGGTATGCGCCAGGATGCGCGCCATGTCGTCCTTGGGTTCGCCGACCGAGAGGCCGCCGATCGCCATGCCGTCGAAGCCGATGTCGCACAGGCCGGCCACCGATTCGTCGCGCAGGTCTTCATACATGCCACCCTGGACGATGCCGAACAGCGCATTGCCGTTTTCCAGCCGGTTGTGCTCGTCGCGCGAACGTTGCGCCCAGCGCATCGACATGCGCATCGATTTGGCGGCTTCGTCGTGGCTGGCCGGGTAGGGCGTGCACTCGTCGAAGATCATGACGATGTCGGAATTGAGCGCCTTCTGGATCTGCATCGAGATTTCCGGCGTCAGGAAGAGCTTGGCACCGTCGTGCGGCGAGCTGAACTTGACGCCTTCCTCGGTGATCTTGCGCATGGCGCCGAGCGAGAAGACCTGGAAGCCACCCGAGTCGGTGAGGATGGGCTTCTGCCAGTTCATGAAGTCGTGCAGGCCGTTGTGAGCGGCGACAACATCCAGACCCGGGCGCAGCCAGAGGTGGAAGGTATTGCCCAGGCAGATCTGCGCGCCGATGTCGTTGAGACTTTGCGGCGTCATCGCCTTGACCGTGCCGTAGGTGCCGACCGGCATGAAAACGGGGGTCTGGACCTGGCCATGGGCCAGGGTCAGGGTGCCGCGGCGGGCGGCGCCATCGGTTTTGTGAAGTTCAAATTGCATCGGTTTTTTCCAGAAGCATGGCGTCGCCATAACTGAAGAAGCGGTAGCGCCCGGCCACCGCGTGCGCATAGGCGGCGCGGATGTTGGCGTAACCGGCAAAGGCCGAGACGAGCATGAGCAGCGTCGATTTCGGCAGGTGGAAATTGGTGATCAGACGGTCGACGACCTTGAAGCGATAACCCGGCGTGATGAAAATGTCGGTTTCGCTGGCGCCGACGCGCACCGTGCCATCATCGTTGCCGGCCGATTCGAGCGAGCGCAGGCTGGTCGTGCCGACCGCGATGACCCGGCCGCCGGCGGCGCGGGTGGCGGCGATGGCAGCGGCTGTGGCCTGCGGGATTTCGTAACGCTCGCTGTGCATGCGGTGGTCGGCGATTTTCTCGACGCGCACCGGCCGGTAGGTGCCGGCGCCGACATGCAGCGTGACGAAGGCAGTATTGACGTCCTGCGTGCGCAGCGTGGCCAGCATTTCCTCGGTGAAATGCAGGCCGGCAGTAGGAGCGGCGACGGCGCCCGGCTCACGCGCATAGACCGTCTGGTAGCGCGTCTCGTCGGCGCCTTCGGCCGGGTGTTCGATATAGGGCGGCAGCGGCAGTTTGCCGTACTGTTCGGCGACTTCCCAGAAGTCCGTACGGTCGACCAGTTCCAGGGCAAAGAAATCACCGTCGGCACCGGCCCGGCCGGTCATTTTTACCGTGAAGGCATCGGCCAGCAGCAGCGTGCAGCCGGTCTTTGGCGCCTTGCTGGCGCGAATCTGGCAGATCGCGTGCGTCGCATCGACGATGCGCTCAAGCATGATCTCGACCCGGCCGCCGCTGTCCTTGACACCAAAGAAGCGTGCCTTGATGACGCGCGTATCGTTGAAGACGAGCAGGTCGCCGGCCCGGAGCAGTTCCGGCAGTTCGGCAAATTGCCGGTCCACAAGCTGTTGACCGCTGACGTGCAGCAAGCGGCTGCCACCGCGTTCGGCGGAGGGATGCTGGGCGATCAGTTCGGGCGGGAGGGGGAAGTCGAAGTCGTCTACTGTCAACGACATGGGCAAAATCCGTATTCCTGAATGATGACGGCGCCCACAGGGAGCGCCGCTGGCGGATGGCGCCATCTGGCGCCGGCATTGGCTGGAGATGAGCGGCATCAACGAGTTGGTGTGTCGCTCAATCAAGCGGGGCGAATATTACCATCCGCAAGCTTCCCCGGTCTCGCTCCCGGTAAAACGACTGTTTGCCGACCGCCTTCGAGAGTATTGATCACGGGATCATTTTCGTTGTCTGGACGCAGTCGACCGCCTGCATGCTGGCTTCCTTGCCGGTTCGCGCCACATCCCCGTCGCTCGCCGCAGTTATTGGCCTCGCCGGAGGAGCGGATTGTGCGTGGTTTCCGTGGGTTTTTTCCGGGCAGACATGAACTGTTACCAGAGCGTCGCAAAATGACGCTTGAAAGCCGATGTTCGCATGCATATCTTGCACGCCATGGAGATGCCTGATGTTTCCTTTGCCCGGTTTGGAGGTCGCAATGAAAAAGACAGTCCGCGCTTTGCTGGTTTTCGCAAGCCTCGCCATCGGCATGCCGGCGTTCGCTGCCGAGCCTTCCCTGCACGAGGTTTACCAAGCGGCAAACAGCGGCAGAACCGATGACGCCCAGCGCATGATGCAAGAAGTGCTGCAGGCGCATCCGAACAGTGGCAAGGCGCACTATGTCGAGGCTGAACTGCTGGCAAAACAGGGCAAGCTCAAAGAAGCAGCGAGCGAGCTGACCAGCGCCGAAAGGCTTGCTCCCGGACTGCCATTTGCAACGCCGCAATCGGTTGCCAGTCTGAAGCAAGTCATTGCGCGTCATGCCTCGTCTGCAATAGTCAGCAATCCGGTTCAGCGTGCGCCCTTTGCCGCCCAGCCCGATCGTCAGGAGTCCGCCTTCCCGTGGGGGATACTGCTGATTGGCCTGGGGCTGGTCGCTTTCATCGTTTGGGCGAGCAAGTTGATGTCACGCCGTAATCAGCCCGCGCAGGACGGGCCATCTGCCGCCGGACCCGGTGCCTGGCGGCCGGCTTATCCGTCCTCGCCGTATGGCGGTTCGGCGCCCGGCTACGGCGCATCCCCCGCGGCAACACCGGCTTCCGGTGCTGACCTTGGCTCCCGGGTGCTGGGTGGTTTGGCGACGGGTGCGGCGGTTGGTGTCGGGATGGTCGCCGGTGAAGCGCTGATCCATCGCATTATGGATGGACAGAAAGCTGCGCCGACCAGTGAGCATGCATTTTCCGGCGTTGACGACATTCCCGATTTGCCCTCGACGCCGCTCAACGACATGGGCGGCAACGACTTCGGGATTGCCGACAATGCATCCTGGGATGATGGCGGCTCAGGCGGCGACAGCGAGTGGAATTGACGGGTTTTGCCTGGTCAATAAAGCCAATTATTTGATTTATTTGCATTCCGATGACAACCAAATCGAAATTGGTGCGTTAAGCATGCATTGAGTTCGTGTTTATGAGGGAATCGAAGTGCGCTGGATAGCAATCGCATTGGTCGCAGCATTGGTTTCAGGGGCAGGCAGCGCCGCCGAACCTGAAGTAACGGCTGTGCCCGCAGCAGAGGTCGTAACGACAGTGATCGATTACGCCCTGCCCGCACGTGCGACAGTTGATATTGCGCAAGTTGCCGCAGCGAGCAGCCTTCCTCAAATTACGCCACAAAAAGTGGCAAAGCTTGAGAAAAAGGGCACGATCAAGAAATCGATGCTCTCCAGAAGTGCCCGTAGCCAGATGAGCTTGTTGAGCACGAAAGCCATGCCTGAACTGGCCGCCTCGTTCAAGGTCATCGACGATGGCGATGACGATGAGGGCGCCGATGATCTTGATCTGCATCGTTCATTCAGCCGCCCGAAGCTGGCTGGTGCGGATGATCAGGATGATGAGCAGGTTTCTCACCTGGTAGTTTCGGAAACCGCGAAACTCAGACTGTTTCTTGCGCGCATGAAGGCGGTCGAAGCGCACAAGATGGCTAACGTTGCCGGCATCGATGAGCAGGCAGCCGAAGATGTTTCCGACGCGGTGAAGCTCAGGTTGCTGATTGCCCGGACAAAAGCCGTTCAGGCGCACGAGCGGAAGTTCTCTTAAGGTTCGACGCCCGCTGTCGTCACCCGTCCCGCGAGTCTGATCAAGCGGGTTGAATTCCAGAAAGCCGGATCCTTGTTGCCGAGGAGCCGGTTTTTTATTGCGGGCAAACCAACAAAAACCCCGCACAGAGGCGGGTTTGATGGACTTGCTTGGACTGCTTTAACCAGCTAACTGGTGTGGAGCCTTCTCCGAACAAGTCCATAAAACCGTTCTGGCACAACGATCATCAGTTTTTTAAAATCGTAGCTACCCCCAAAGTTACCCCCGCCTGACTGATGTTGCCCATCCAAGACGTGAAGAAAAAACCGCCCGGAGGCGGTTTGGGTTCGGGTGTTAGGCTGATCTACTCATTAAAGTCAATTGAGTATGTATCCCCAAACTTTGGATGAACCTGGTCGACAAGTTGCTTAAACTGGTCCGGTGACTTTGAAATCTTCAAGAGGGTGACAATAGATGACAGGTGCTCTCTGAGTTTTGGATGACCGATGTCAGTTGTTAAACACTGATGAAGGCGCGCTCTTTTCTCTGCTTTGCTGGCAATTTTTTTCAGTTCCGGCAGAAGTTCTGGGGCCAGTCGATCATAAACAACGCTGTTTGTTATTTTCCCGAAAAACTGAGGTCTCCATGATGGGTTGCCCTCAGGTGGAAATGTGTAGCCATATAGTCTGAAAAGATGTTCGTAGTATGCAGCTGGGAATGTTCGCATGTATGGCTGAAGTTCTTTTGCCACAAAATCCTCAAGGATTTTTGCAAGAGCATCTTTTGCCCTGTCTTTTTGATAGCCGGTAACTTCATCGACCAGAGCGGCAATACCGACTTCAGCTAAGCCGCGAAGCAATATGTCAGCAGCTCGAACGACGTGTATTTGCGAGTTGTTGGTCACCCCCGCATCTCTTGCTTCGAGGTAGACTCGGCAAACCCTAGGAAGCAATTCCGCTCGGTATCCATAGACTTTGTTTCCGCTAGACGTGCGAAAAACAACCGGCTCAGTCGACCCTACAAGATCTTTGTTTATAAAGGGCTTTAGGTTGTTTGCAGCCAAAAAACTAGGGAGTCGGTCGACCCCCGTTTCTGTTGCAGCCGCTCCGCTTCCGCCCTTCGCCTTTTTTGCTCGGCCAAGCGCCTCAAGAAATCCTTCTTGGCTAAGAACCCTAGTTCCGTCCTCCAGAACATAGCAGGATATTTTTGTGTCGCCGATCACCAGCGGCCTATCTGAAGATCCCCATTTGGCAACGGGCAGCTTCGACAGTTCAGCTTTCGCTTTTGCTGCTTTGCTGGCGGCTTCACTTCTCTGCTCCGGGGTTAGGCTGGCGCGACTGGCCTTGCCGCCGATTGCTTTACCAGTTGGCTTTTCTGCTTCCATGTTGATTCTCCTTGTCGGGCAATGGGGTAAGAATAGCACGATGTTCGCACATGCCAACAAAAAAGAACTTTGTTAGCTTTTTCGTATTATTAATCCGGCAAAGTCAGGACGTCATCATGGCCGACAGAGAAACAGAACTTGGTTATTCGTGCAGTAGAAAATGGGAGGATTGTCGCGTAACGACCGTTGATTGATAGCCATTGGTGGAAAGTGGCTACATGGAGAGGGTGGGGGCTAGAAAGCAAAAAGGCCAACTCCGAAGAATTGGCCTAAGTGCGTGATTCTAAAACTGGTGCCCCGAGCCAGACTCGAACTGGCACACCTTTCGGCGGCGGATTTTGAATCCGCTGCGTCTACCGATTCCGCCATCGGGGCGAATGGAGGCCGGATTATCCATGAATCACTTCTTCGTTTCAAGTGAATCAGGACAGGAGAAGGATTTAGCCAGGGCGCTGGCGACCAGCATGGCGGTGTTGCCGCCCGGCTTGGGCGGCAGGTGTTCGAGGTGGGCGAGCACGGCGCGGACCAGGCGCGGCGTCAGATCGGCGTCGTTCGGCAGGCAGAAGGCGTTGATCTTGAGGCCGATTTTTTCGGCGAGATAGTCGCTGATGGCGTAACCGTCGGCAAATCCGGCGACGTAGGAAATGCAGCGGGCGCTGCGTACCGACTGGTAAGGGTCGGTCGTTTTCTTCTGGGCATAAAAGTCGTCGGCAGCCTGGCAGTCGTCGCGCAACTCGTCGATGGAGTAGGCGTGGGCTGACGCGGCACAGCAGAGAGCGAGCAGGCAGAATAATTTTTTCATGATTTTTCGAACCAGTTGAGCTTGTCATGCAGGTTGACGACGCTGCCGACGACGATCAGCGCCGGCGGCTTGATGCCGGATTCGGCAATGCGCTGTGGCAGGGTGCCGAGCGTGGCGAGCAGGGTTTGCTGTTCGGGCAGGGTGCCCTTGCGGATGACAGCGGCCGGTGTCAGTGACGGCAGGCCGTGCGCGATCATCTGCTGGCAGATTTGTTCGGCGGCTCCGATGCCCATGTAGAAAACCACGGTCTGGCCGGGGCGGGCCAGTGCCGGCCAGTCGAGATTGACGCTGCCATCCTTGAGGTGGCCGGTGACGAAGGTGACCGACTGGGCGTGTTCGCGATGCGTCAGCGGGAAGCCGGCGTAGGCGGCGCAGCCGGCCGCAGCGGTGACGCCGGGGACGACCTCGAAGGGAACGCCGGAGGCCTGGAGGATTTCAAGTTCTTCGCCGCCGCGTCCGAAGATGAACGGGTCGCCGCCTTTCAGCCTGACCACGGCGAGGCCTTCTGCTGCCAGTTCGACGAGCAGCTGGTTGATCTCTTCCTGCTTCAGGGTGTGGCGGGAGGCCTTCTTGCCGACGTAGATGTGACGGCTGTGGGCCGGAAAGAGCGCGCGTACGCCTTCGCCGACCAGATGGTCATAGACGATGGCATCGGCACTGGCGATCAGGCGGGCCGCCTTGACAGTCAGCAGGTCGGCGTCGCCGGGGCCGGCGCCGACCAGCCAGACCTTGCCGGTGGAGAGGGTTGCGTTGTCGTTCATGTTGGTTTCCGGCAGTGGCTTGTATGCTGGGAGGCTGGCGGTCGACCGGGGAAAAATGCTGTTTTTCGCCGGTCGACCGATAAAAGGAAAGGGCTGCCGCCTGGTGCGCGTACACCTTGCAGCAGCCCGTGGCGCATGTTGCTTGTCGCTTTAACCGGCTTCGCTGATCCGTTTGGCGATATGGGCGAGTGCCTCGTCGACCTGGTCGATCAGGATCAGGCAGAGGTCGCCCGGACGCAGGCGCTCCAGTGCCGTATCGATGGCCAGGAACTCGCCGGTGATCGCATCGATATGCTTGGTGCGGCTGGCATTGGCCAGGCCTTCACGCAGCAGGCCGATGACTTCGCCGTCTTCGCGGCCGCGCTGGCAGGCATCCTGGTAGAGGATGACGTCGTCGAAGGCTTCGCCGAGGATTTCGGTTTGCTGCCGGATATCGTCGTCGCGGCGGTCGCCGGCGCCACTGATCACCACCGAGCGGCGCACCGCCGGCATGTTGGCGATGCCGCCGACCAGCGCCTGGATGGCATCCGGGTTGTGGCCATAGTCGGCAATCAGCGTCGCACCCTTGTAGTCGAAGACGTTGAAACGACCGGGGGCGGTTGCTGCGTCGCTGACAAAGTTGGCCAGTGCCTTTTCGATCACGTCCCAGGCGTAGTCGAGCGCCCAGCCGGTGCCGATGGCCGCCATGGCGTTCTCGACCTGGAAGCCGATCGTGCCGTTGCGGGTCAGCGGAATGTTGGCGAACGGGATGCGGTGTTTCTTGCGGCCTTCGCCGCAGATGATCGCATCGCGTTCGGCGTAGATCACCCGGCGGCCCTGGGCGCGGTGCGTGGCGAGTACCGGGTTCATGCGGTCGCGGGCAAAGTAGATGATGTCGCCGTGGCAATGGTGAGCCATGGCGGCAACCACCGGGTCGGCGGCGTTGAGCACGGCGGTACCATCCGGTGCCACGTTTTCGACGATGACCCTTTTGACCACCGCCAGCTCGTCGACCGTCGTGATGTAGTTGAGACCGAGGTGGTCGCCGAGACCGATGTTGGTGATCACGGCGACATCGCACATGTCGAAGCCGAGACCTTCACGCAGCACTCCGCCACGGGCGGTTTCGAACACGGCAGCGTCGACGTCCGGATGCAGCAGCACGTTGCGCGCGCTGCGCGGGCCGGAGCAGTCGCCGTCGTCGGTGCGGCGGCCTTCGATGTAAACACCGTCGGTGCTGGTCATGCCGACGCGTAGGTTGTTGGCTTCGAAGATACGGCCGATCAGGCGGCTGGTCGTTGTCTTGCCGTTGGTGCCGGCGATCGCGACGACCGGGATGCGGGCGTTGTCGCCGTCCGGGAACATCATGCCGACAATCGCTTCGCCGACGGCGCGGCCCTTGCCGAAAGACGGGTCCAGGTGCATGCGCAGGCCGGGGGCGGCATTGCATTCGACAATGCCGCCGCCCTGTTCTTCGAGCGGCTTGTGCATGGTGTCGCAGACGACGTCGATACCGCAGATGTCGAGGCCGACCGTTTGCGCGGCGGCGATGGCGGCAGCAGCGAGTTCCGGATGCACGTCGTCGGTGACGTCGGTGGCGGTGCCGCCGGTCGACAGGTTGGCATTGTTGCGCAGCACGACACGCACGCCGCGGCCGGGCACGGAGTCGGCTGTATAGCCTTGCTCTTCGAGGCGGGCGATGGCGATTGCGTCAAAACGGATCTTGGTCAGCGAGGTGGCGTGACCGTCGGAACGGCGCGGATCGCTGTTCACGATGTCGACCAGCTCGCGCACGGTGTGTGTGCCGTCGCCGATGACCAGCGGCGGATCACGCCGGGCGGCAGCGATCAGCTTGTCGCCGATGACCAGCAGGCGCCAGTCGTGGCCGGGCAGGAATTTCTCGACCATGATGTCGTCGAAGAAGCTGACGGCGACCTGGTAAGCCTTGCGGACCTGTTCTTCGGTGGTCAGGTTGACCGAGATGCCCTTGCCCTGATTGCCGTCCTGCGGCTTGACGACGACCGGCAGGCCGACTTCCTGGGCGGCAACCCAGGCGTCGTCCTCATCCTCGACCGGGCGGCCGTAGGGAACGGCAACGCCGGCGGCGTGCAGCAGCTTCTTGGTCAGTTCCTTGTCCTGCGCGATGGCTTCGGCGATGGCGCTGGTGAAGCTGGTTTCGGCCGCCTGGATACGCTTCTGCTTGCTGCCCCAGCCGAACTGGACGAGGCTGCCCTGGGTCAGGCGGCGGTAGGGAATGCCGCGCGCCACGGCAGCAGCGACGATGGCACCGGTCGATGGGCCGAGGCGGATGTCCTCGTCGAGGTCACGCAATTCCTTGAGCGTGCCTTCAAGATCGAAGGGCGTGTCAGCGATTGCAGCCAGACAAAGTTGCTCGGCGCGCTCGAAGGCGAGGCGACCGACTTCTTCTTCGGTGTACTCGACCACGACCTGGTAAACCCCCTGGTCTACGGTCTGTGCCGTGCGGCTGAAGGTGACCGGGCAGCCAGCCTGGGCCTGCAGCCCGAGGGCGGCGAACTCGAGGGCGTGCGCCATCGACACGGTGTCGAGGTGGTCGGCCGGAATCAGGTCGCCCAGCGCCGGGAAGCGCTCGCGCAGGCGGGCTTCGAAATTGTCCAGATCAGAGATGGCACATTCGGCACCTTCACAGGTGACGATGGCCTGGATCGCGGTGTGCCGGCTCCACAGGTTGGGGCCGCGCAGGGCACGAATACGGGAAACGTCCATGACGCTAAATCCTTGTTAGTTCCGGTGGGTCGCCGGCTTTTTGGCCACGGGCGATTTCTTGGCGCGCAGCGGCAGCAGCGCGGCGGGGTCGGGCAGTTCGATGCCGAAGGTCTTGAGGCCGGTGACGATGACTTCCTGCGTCAGGCCCAGGGCCCAGCCGGCAGCGACAGCGGCCAGCACGTTGGCAATGGTGTGCGGATCCTTCTGCTTGCCGATCACCGGGGCATCGCCCAGGCGGCAAAGACGAATCTCGTCCTGGCCGCTGGCCATGATGATGCGGCCCTCGGCGACATAGACCGTGCGGCCGTTGCCGGCGCGGTGCGTGACCAGGGCCGGGGTGGCCGGATCGGCGGCGTAGAAGATCACCTCGCCGTCGCACAGCTCGGCAAAGTCGGCGACCAGTTCGTCGGCGCCATTGAGCACGGCATGGCCGCTGGGCAGCACGACATCAACCTGGGTGCGGTAGATCGAACGGTGCGTCGTGTAGTACTCGCCGCCCGTGGGCTGGACATCCCAGCGCGAGAGGTCTTCGTCGGCCGGCACGATGTCGGTGATGACACCGACCGAGCAGCGGTCGTAGGGCAAACCTTCGCCGAGGATGACTTCGGCACCGTTTTCGATGACGGCAGCTTCGACCGAGCGGTTGAGCAGCAGGCGACGGCCGCCTTCCCAGTTGGCAGCATTGCTCTTCTGGACCTGGCGACGACCGAGGAAAATGCCGTCGCTGCAGGCCAGGCCGGCCTTCTGACCGGACAGGTAGAGGAAGTGGGCGATCAGCTTGGCGACGGCCGTTTTGCCGTGCGTGCCGGTCACGCCGACCAGCGGTACGCGGCCACCGACGTTGGGGCCAAACAGGTTGTCGACGATGGCCTGGCCAACCGGACGCGGCTTGCCGATGCCCGGTTTGATGTGCATCAGCAGACTGGGGCCGGCGTTGACTTCAACGATGGCGCCGCCCTGTTCGCCGAGCGGCTTGGCGATGTCCTTGCAGACGAGGTCGATGCCGGCAATGTCGAGACCGACGATACGCGCCGCCAGAGCGGCAGTACGGGCCGTTTCCGGGTGGACGTCGTCGGTACAGTCAAAGGCGTGGTTGGCGTTGCGCTGGATCAGCACTTCGCGCCCGGCAGCCGGTACGCTGTCGGCGTTCAGGCCCTGGCGTTCGAGTTCCATGCGGGCCGCGGTGTCGATGCGGATGATTGAGAGCGGATGCAGTTCGGTCGTGCCACGTCGCGGATCAACGTTGATCTGGCTGTCGATCAGTTCCTGCACGGTCGACTTGCCGTCGCCGTTGATTGTGATCAGGTCGCTGCGATTGGCGGCGACCAGTTTGCCGCCGACCACCAGCAGGCGGTGTTCGATGCCCTGGATGGAACGCTCGACGAGAACGCCGGAGCCTTCTTCGACGGCGATGGCGTAGGCCTTGGCAACTTCTTCCTTGCTGGTCAGGTCGATGAAGACGCCGCGTCCGTGGTTGCCATCGGTCGGCTTGACGACGACCGGCACACCGATGTCTTCGGCGGCTTCCCAGGCATCTTCGGCGCTGCTCACTTCGCGGCCTTCCGGGATGGCGACGCCGCAGGAGGAGAGCAGGGTCTTGGTAAGGTCCTTGTCGCGCGAAATGGTTTCGGCGATGGCGCTGGTCTGGTCGGTTTCAGCCGTCCAGATGCGGCGCATCGCGGCGCCGTAGCCGAGTTGCACCAGGTTGCCGTCGTCGAGCAGGCGGATCGCCGGAATGCTGCGCGCTTCGGCGGCATTGACGATGGCTGCGGTCGACGGGCCGAGATACTTGCGGTCGACGCGGCGGCGCATGGTGCTGGTCGCTTCGGCCATGTCGAAGGGCGTGTCATTGACGGCGGCGAGGATGAGCTTGATGCCGAGTTCGAGGGCGAGGCGCGTGCAGTCTTCCTGGAAGTTGCTGATCGCCAGCTTATAGACGCCGCGCTCGGTGGTTTCGCGGGTGCGCCCGAAGCCGTCGGGCAAGCCGCCCAGCGTCATCAGTTCGAGAGAAACGTGCTCGAGCACGTGGCCGATCCAGGTGCCTTCGTCGAGGCGGCGCAGGAAACCGCCGCGTTCGTCGTAGTTGCAGCGATGTTCGATCAGCGACGGCAGCCAGGCCTTGAGGCGGTCCACGAAACCGGGCAGCTTGTTGGACGGATAGTCCTCGAATTCGCCAATGTCGATCCAGGCTTCGAGGGCCGGGGGATAGGTCCAGATGCTCGGACCTCGCAGGGAAATGATGTCCCGGATGATGATGTCTTTTTTCTTCATGATTCCTTCGCCCGGCTCCGTTTCACGGTCAAGATTGTTATTGGGGCAGATGGTGATTATTAACGCTTTCGAGGGGCGATGGATTACCCGTGACAAAAAAATGTCACAACCCGGTACGCCCGGTTACAGGAAGCGGTCGAGCAATTTGCGGCTTTGCCGGTCGAGCAAGGTCAGGTCGCGGACCAGAAACTGGATGCCGTTGCTGTCGGCAATCAGCAGGCAGGTCTGCGACAGGCGGCGGATATCTTCTTCGCCCTTGAGGACGAGCGCCGTTGCGCCGCGGTTGGTACCTACCTGCCAGGTGCTCGGACAGGCGAAGCTCGACACCTCGGTGATCTGCGTGATCTCCGGGACGAACTCGCGGCTGGCCAGTTCTTCTTCAAGCAACTGGCCGATCGCCGGCGGCAGGTCGGCGATGTTGTCCACCCAGGCCACTTCGTGCCCTTCGTAATTGATCAGCGACAGGCCTTCGTCGGGGGCGGCGATGGGGAAGGCGCGGACCGGCGTGATGCCTTCGTGGCGTTCGCCATTTTCGCCGGTCAGGATGAGTCGACCGTAAGCGTCGCGTTCGAGCTGGAAATTGGGGTTCGACATGATGACTTTCAGGCCGTGACGGTTTTCGGAAGATCGGGGGAGCGCGGCAGTTCCTGTTCGGTATCGACGTTGCGCGCCTGGGCCTGATAGAGCTTGTAGTAATGCCCTTCGAGTTCCATCAACTGGTCGTGATTGCCGATTTCGACGATGCGGCCGCGATCCATGACGACCAGACGGTCAGCCTTCCTGAGCGTGGACAGGCGGTGCGCGATGGCGATCGTGGTGCGGCCACGCACCAGATTGTCGAGCGCCTTCTGGATTTCCTTCTCGGTTTCGGTGTCGACCGCCGAGGTCGCTTCGTCGAGGATCAGGATGCGCGGGTCGATCAACAGGGCGCGCGCGATCGAGATGCGCTGGCGCTCGCCGCCGGACAGGCCCTGGCCGCGCTCGCCGACCAGCGAGTCGTAGCCGTGCGGCAGGCGCAGGATGAACTCGTGGGCGTGCGCGGCGCGGGCGGCGGCGATGATTTCCTGGCGCGTTGCCTGCGGCTTGCCGTAGGCGATGTTCTCGGCGATGGTGCCGAAGAAGAGGAAGGGCTCCTGCAACACCAGGCCGATGTGCTGGCGGAATTCCTCGACCGGCACGGAGCGGACGTCGACGCCGTCGATCAGCACCTGGCCTTCGGAGACGTCGTAGAAACGGCAGATCAGGTTGACCAGCGTGCTCTTGCCCGAGCCGGAGTGGCCGACCAGGCCGATCATTTCGCCGGGCTGGATGACCAGATCGACATCGCGCGTCACGGCACGCGTGCCGTAGCGGAAGCTGGCCTTCTTCAGTTCGAGCTGGCCGGTGACCTTGGTCAGGTGGATCGGGTTGGTCGGTTCCGGCACGCTGGAGACGTGATCGAGAATTTCGAAAATGCGCTTGGTGCTCGACGCGGCGCGCTGGGTCGCGGAGACGATGCGGCTCATCGAATCGAGCCGGGTGTAGAAGCGGCCGATGTAGGCGAGGAAGGCGGTGAGCACGCCGACGGTGCTTGAGCCCTGGGAAATCTGCCAGATGCCGAAGACCCAGACGACGAGCAGGCCGACTTCGGTGAGCAGGGTGACCGTCGGGGTGAACAAGGACCAGGTCTTGTTCAGCTTGTCGTTCATCTGCAGGTTATGCTCGTTGGCGGCGCGGAAGCGGGCGCCTTCGCGCTTTTCCTGGGCAAAGGCCTTGACGACGCGGATGCCGGGGATGGTGTCGGCCAGCACGTTGGTCACTTCTGCCCAGACGCGGTCGATTTTCTCGAAGCCGGTGCGCAGCTTTTCGCGCACGAAATGGATCAGCCAGCCGATGATCGGCAGCGGCAGCAGCGTGACCAGCGCCAGCCACGGGTTGATCGAGAACAGGATGACGGCGGTCATCGTGATCATCAGCACGTCGGTGGCGAAGTTGAGCAGGTCGAGCGACAGGAAGATGTTGATGCGGTCGGTTTCGTTGCCGATGCGCGCCATCAGGTCGCCGGTGCGCTTGCCGCCGAAATATTCGAGCGACAGGCCGAGCAGGTGGTCGTAGGTCTGCGTGCGCAGGTCGCGACCCATGCGTTCGGAGACCAGCGACAGGATGTAGGTGCGGATCCAGCCCAGGCCCCAGGCCAGCACGGCGGCGCCGAGCAGGCCGCCGAGATACATCAGGACCAGCGGCCAGTCGATCGGCTTGCCGTTCTGGAACGGGATCAGCACGTTGTCCATCAGCGGCATGGTCAGATAGGGCGGCACCAGCTGCGCCGCGGTCGACGCGAGCGTGAGCAGGAAACCGGTCAGCAACTGCCAGCGGTAGGGGCGGGCGAAGCGCCACAGGCGGAACAGCGTCCAGGTCGACGGCGGAACCGCGGTTTCGCGATTGCAGTTCGGGCATTCGTCGTCGCCCGGCTCAAGCGGCGCCTTGCATTTCGGGCAGACATCCTCGGGCGGGCGTTCGACCGGCTGGCTGGAAACGATGCTTTGCAGATGCAGCTCGAACTCGGCGATGACGCGCAGGGCGGCCAGGTTGTGGGCCAGCGTGTAGCGCCAGCAGGCCTGGCGGCCATGGGTGTCGAGCAGTTCGAGCGTGCCGACGCCGGCATGGTCGACATGGTTCAGGCTGAGGCCGGCTTGCAGCGGCCAGGTCCGCCAGTTGCTCTCGCCCGGCGCCAGCGCCAGCAGGCGGCGGTCAGTGATGACGACCAGGCCGCGGGCGAACTGCAGACGGGCATCGAGATCGATTTCAAGCCAGGCCTGGGGGTTTTCGCCGGCGCTCAGTTGCGCTTCGACTTCAGCCGCCCAGTGAGCGGGGAGCACCGGCTCGTTGCCGGCGGTGTTTTGTGCAATGGCAGTCATCGGGCGAGTATATCGCAAGGCTGGGGGTAGCCGCCTAACGCCCGGCCGGCTGGACGGTTGACCGGAGCCGGTCGCCGGGGGCGTCCGGCTCGGCTAGAATTGCCCTCTTTTTCCGGGTTGACCGCTGCGCGCCGTGTCCAGAATCGTTTTCTTCAACAAGCCTTACGGTGTGCTCAGCCAGTTTACGCCGGAGGGCAAGTGGCGCTCGCTGGCCGAATTCATCAGCCTCAAGGATGTTTACGTTGCCGGCCGCCTCGATGCCGACAGTGAAGGCCTGCTCATCCTGACCGACGACGGCAAGCTGCAGGCGCGTATCGCCGATCCGAAACACAAGCTGGAAAAAACCTACTGGGCGCAGGTCGAGGGCGAGCCGCAGGAAAGCGATCTGGAACGCCTGCGCGCCGGCATCAAGCTTTCCGACTTTACGGCGCAGCCGGCGAAAGTTCGCCTGATCGACGAACCTCCCGGGCTGTGGCAGCGCGACCCTCCGATCCGCTTTCGCCAGGCGATTCCGACCCGCTGGCTGGAAATCCGCATTGCCGAAGGCAAGAACCGCCAGGTCAGGCGCATGACAGCGGCCATCGGCTATCCTACGCTGCGTCTGATCCGCGCCGCGATCGGCGGGGTTGGTCTGGCTGGTCTGCCGCTTGGCCAGTGGCGCGTCATCGAAGGGTCTCTCAAGGATTTGCAAGGAACATTCCATGAATAAGAACGTATTTGCCGCCTTTTTCGGCCTGCTGCTCAGCGGCGCGGCGCTGGCGCAGACGGCCATGCCGGTCGTCGAGCTGACCGCCGGCTTTCACCGCATCGAGGCCGAAGTCGCCGCGACCGACCAGAACCGGCAGACCGGCCTGATGCAGCGCAAGTCGATGCCGGCGCAGCGCGGCATGCTGTTCGTTTTTCCGCAGCCGAACGCCTATTGCATGTGGATGCGCAATACGCTGATCCCGTTGTCGGTCGCTTTTCTCGATGCCGAGGGCAAGATCATCAATATCGAGGACATGCAGCCGCAGACCGAAGACAACCATTGCGCCAAGAAGATGGCCAGTTACGCGCTGGAAATGAATCTCGGCTGGTTCACCCAGCGCGGCCTCAAGGCCGGTACCCGCCTCAATGGCATCGAAAAGGCGCCGCGGGGTCAGTAATGCGCGGCAATCGCTGGCAGTCCGGCCTGGGCCGGGCGGCCGTTTCGCCTTCTCTGGCCTCCTGGTTGAGCGAGCCGACTTCGTTGACAGCGCGCTGCCAGCGACTGAGCACGAGCTTTCGCGTGCGCCTCCTCGCCTACGGTCGCGGCCGGCCACTTGCCGATGAAGGGCTGATCTTCGATCAGGGCCGCCAGCCGGCCTGGGTGCGCGAAGTGGCGCTCGAGTGCGACGGCGTGCCGGTGATTTTTGCCCATACCACGTTGTCGACCGCTGGCCGCGGTCGTCTGAGCCGCTGGCTGGCGCGTCTGGGCAGTCGCTCGCTCGGTTCGCTGCTCTTTGCCCATCCCGGCTTTCGCCGTGGTGATATCGAGTTTCGCCGCCTCGACAGCCGGCATCCACTCTATCGCCGGGCGGCGGCGCTCGCTGCTTGCGGCCCCTATCTCTGGGCGCGTCGCTCGCTGCATCGCCTGGGCGGGCAGCAGGTGATCGTCACCGAGGTTTTTTTGCCGGCGATCGAACGCCTGGGCTGAACGCCGTTCAGGCGGATTGTTTGGCGTTTCGCTCGCGCACGACCGGGCGCATGAACTTGACCGAGAACTGCCAGCCCTCCGGCGTTGCCTTGAGAACCAGGGTTTTTGAATGGTCGCCGTCTTCGAAGGCCGGTTCGCCGAGCAGTTCGATGGCGCCGATGCCCTTGATGACGCAGGCGCCGGGCAGGGTGGCGAAGGCCGATTCGGCGGCGACCAGCACGAACTGGCCGCTCTTCGACTCCGAGCAGGCCAGGCCTTTCGGTACGCCGGCCGGATTTTCCTTCCAGCTTTGCCGCAGTTTTTCCAGCCCGTGCAGCAGTTCGTCGGTGGTCTGGGCGGCGAGACTGAGCTCGCAGGATTTTGCCTGGGCCATGCGCGGGCTCCCGGTTTAAGCGGCGGCAGCCGCTTTGGCGGCTTCCAGTTCGAGATGACAGGGCGCGAGCAGCAGGTGCGCCAGGTGTTCCGGATCGTTCGAGTGCATGTGTTCGGCAAAGGCGGTCAGGCGCGGATCGGCGGCTTCAGTCAGGCTGGCGATCAGGGCGCGGGCGGCTTCGCGCGGATTCGGGCCGGGCTGGTAGGCCGGCCAGTCCTTGTAGTGCGACAGCAGCTCGGCGCGGTGATCGAGATAGAGCGGGCTGCTGCAGGTGTAATCGAGTTCGGCCTGGCGGGCGGCGATTTCGGCATCGATTTCAGCGTCGGTGTTCTTGTAGTGCGCTTTCTCGGCCTCGGTCCAGTGCGGCTTTTTGCCGTGTTTCTCGCGCAGCGTCGCGAAGGTGCTGTTGAGCACGATCTGCGAATGCGTGCCGGCATCGCGGAAGATATGGACCAGATCCTTGCCGTGTCCTTCGGTGCCGACGTAGCGCATGCCGGCCGTGACCCGGCGCGGGTTGAAGGCGAACTGACGGGCGCAGGCGGCGCGCAGGACATCGAAAAGGGCGTTGATTTTGGCGGGATTCACGGCGGACCTGCTTTCGCTCGAAGGTGGCGGCCGGAACGGCCGATCGGTGCGGTGCACGATACGCTTCTTGGTCGGCCAGCGGTCGACGGCTGTTTTTTGCCGATTTTCATAATCCGGGCCGGCAATGAAAAAAGCCCTGCGGACGCTGCTGCAGGGCTTCTCTGGTTCAGGCCCGGATGTGCCTGAATCCCGCGTTTAGCCGGCGAAGTTGCTTTCGGCGAAAGCCCAGTTCACCAGGCTGGCGAGGTAGGTTTCGACGAACTTCGGACGGGCGTTGCGGTAGTCGATGTAGTAGGCGTGTTCCCAGACGTCGACGCAGAGCAGGGCCTTGTCGCCGGTGGTCAGCGGGGTGCCGGCGGCGCCCATGTTGACGATGTCGACGGAACCGTCGGCCTTCTTGACCAGCCAGGTCCAGCCGGAACCGAAGTTGCCGACGGCGGAGGTCTGGAAGGCGGTCTTGAATGCATCCAGCGAACCCCACTTGGCGTTGATCGCGTCAGCCAGGGCGCCCTTCGGAGCGCCGCCGCCGTTCGGGGTCAGACAGTTCCAGAAGAAGGTGTGGTTCCAGACCTGGGCTGCGTTGTTGTACACGCCGCCGGCCGGAGCCTTCTTGACGATGGCTTCGAGGTCGAGGTTTTCGTATTCGGTGCCCTTGATCAGGTTGTTCAGGTTGGTGACATAGGCCTGATGATGCTTCGCGTAGTGATAGTCAAAGGTCTCGGCCGACATGTGCGGGGCCAGGGCATCCTTGGCGAAAGGCAGCTGGGGCAGTTGATGTTCCATTGGTATTCTCCGTTATGTTCAAGGGGTAAAACAAAATTCTAGTCAGCTTCGGGTGTGGCCACAACCTGATTGACGGTGACGTCGGCCGAGCCCCGGGCGAAGCTGAGTTTGAGTGCATCGCCGCGCGCAATCTGTGCGGCATCGCGCACGGCACGCCCGTCGGGGCCGATGGCCAAGGCATAACCGCGGGCCAGCACCGCCTGCGGGTCCAGTTGTACTAGACCGCTGCTTAACGCATTAAGTTTCCCGGTCTGTTGAGAAATTTTCCAGAGCGCCTGGCTGTGCAGCCGGTAATGCAGATGCACGAGCTGTTCGCCGAGCTTGCCCGGCTGTGGTCGGGCGGCTTTATGGCGCTGGCCGAGGACGGTGAGGCGTAATTGCTGGCTGGCAGTCTGGCGCAACATTGCCTGGTGCAGACGGCGGCCGAGCTCGGTCGCGTCCTGGCGGCGCTGTTCGATGCGCGCCGCGGGGTGGATCAGGCGGCTGGCCAGCCAGTCGATTTTTTGTTGCTGGTCGGCCAGGGTGCGTTCCATGCGCCGTTCGAGATGGCGCTGCAATTCGGCGAGGCGGGCGAGCAGGGCGCTACGGTCGGGACTGAGCAGCTCGGCCGCGGCGGTCGGCGTCGGGGCGCGCTGGTCGGCGGCGAAATCGGCAATCGTGAAATCGGTTTCGTGGCCGATCCCGGCAACCACCGGGATGGCGGAGGCGCGTATGGCGCGCGCCACGCATTCCTCGTTGAAGGCCCAGAGATCCTCGATGCTGCCGCCGCCGCGACAGAGAATGAGCGCGTCACAAGCGCTGTCGCCGGCCGCCATGATCGCGGCGGCAATTTTTTCGCCGGCGCCTTCGCCCTGGACCAGCGTCGGAAAAAGGCTGATCCGGATATGCGGCGCACGCCGGTGCAAGGTGCTCAGCACATCGCGCAGCGCCGCGGCCTGCGGGCTGGTGACGATGGCCAGGTGGCGCGGAAAGGTCGGCAGCGGCCGTTTGGCTGCGCTGGCGAACAGGCCTTCGGCTTCGAGTTGTGCCTTGAGGCGCAGGAAGCGTTCGAACAGGTCGCCCTGGCCGGCGCGGCGGATGGCTTCGACATTGAGCTGGAATTCGCCGCGCGGTTCGTAGAAGGAAACCAGCGCGCGTGCCTCGATCTTCTGGCCGTTTTCCAGACGCCAGCCGAGCAGTTGCGCCCGGCTGCGCCACATCACGCAGCGCACCTGGGCGGCGGCATCCTTGAGCGAGAAATAGACGTGGCCGGAGGCGGCGTAGGTCAGGTTGGAAATCTCGCCGCCGACCCAGGTCAGCGGGAATTTTGCTTCAAGACATTCGCGGACCAGGCGGTTCAGGCCGGAAACCGTGAGTGTGGAAGAGGGGGCGGTGGTGGTGACTTCACGCATCCGGCGATTGTAACCCGTCGATTTTTGTTGCGGGCTTTGCTTGACAGGCTGGATTTTATTTAACCCGTTGATTTTTATCGATTTAAATAATGTGCCTTGTTTTTTGGCAGAGCAGGAAAAAGCCTTTGCCGGAGTGGGTTTAGCGCAACTGGCCACAATTCATTCACAGACTTATCCACAGATTTTGGGGATAAGCTCAGCGGCGCCTGATTTTTAGGGCTTGCCCCGCCGGAAGGGGAGAGGCAAAATCCACGGTTAATTTTCCAGCGAGGAATTCCCACGTGTTTGCGATCGTTCAGGCTGCCGGTTGGCCCATCTGGCCGTTGTTGCTGGCCTCCATCATTTCCGTTGCGCTGATCATCGAGCGTCTGGTTGCCCTGCGTCGTTCCAAGGTTGTCCCGGCCGGCCTGCTGCAGCGTGCGGTCGGCGAGTTCAAGCGCGGTGCCAACAACGACAAGCTGCTTGAGGATCTTGAAAAGCATTCGCCGCTCGGACGCGTTCTGTCGGCCGGCCTGCGTAACGTCAATGCGTCGCGCGAAATCATGAAGGAATCGATCGAGGAAGCCGGTGGGGCCGTGGCGCACGAGCTCAACCGCTATCTGACGACGCTCGGCACGATCGCCTCGATCAGCCCGCTGATGGGTCTGTTCGGCACCGTGGTCGGGATGATCGAGATTTTCGGTTCGCAGTCGCCGAGCGGCTCGAATCCGCAGCAACTGGCGCATGGCATCTCGATTGCCCTGTACAACACCGGTTTCGGCCTGGTCATCGCGATGCCGAGCATGATCTTCTGGCGCCATTTCCGCGCCCAGGTCGATGGCTTCGTGGTCGAGATGGAACAGCAGGCCGTGCGTCTCGTCGAGTACATGCACGGCGACCGGAAGTAAGCAATGAACTTTCAGCGCGGACGCAGCCGGGAAGAGCCGGAAATCAACCTGATTCCGATGATCGATGTCTTGCTGGTCATCATCATTTTCCTGATGTTGACGACGACTTACGCCAAGTTCTCCGGCCTCGAAATCAATCTGCCGACGGCCGATGCCAGCAAGCAGGCCGAGCAGCCTAACGAGATCGATGTCGCGGTGACGGCGAGCGGCCAGATCCTGGTCAACAAGTCGCCCTTGCCCGGTGGTGACGTCAAGAGCATTTCTGATGCCCTGCAGCGGGCGGCCGGTGCGCGGCCGGATCCGCTGATCGTCATCAACGCCGATGCCAAGGCAACGCACCAGAGCGTCATCGACGTCATGCAGGCGGCGCAGTCGGCGGGCTATCCGCACATTTCCTTCGCGACGCAAGCGCCACGCTGATGGCGCGCTGGTTGCAGCGGCAGTGGTTCGAGCAACGCCGGCTTTCGCCGGCGTTGTGGCTTTTGCTGCCGCTCCTGCTGCCCTTGTGCGGGCTGTTTGTCCTGCTTGCCAAACTCAAGCGCCGCCACACGCAGCCGCTGCGCCTGCCGGTGCCGGTGGTCGTGATCGGCAACATCACCGTCGGCGGCGCCGGCAAGACGCCGCTGACGCTGTGGCTGGCCCGGGCGCTGCAGGAGCGCGGCTGGCGGCCGGGTATCGTCAGTCGTGGCTATGGTGGTCAAAACTCGGCGCCGCGCGCCGTACTGGCCGACGCCTCACCGGTCGACGTCGGTGACGAGCCAATTTTGCTCGCCCGGCGCAGCGGCGTGCCGGTCTGGGTCGGGCGCGACCGGGCGGCGGCCGGACTCGCCTTGCTGGCGGCGCATCCGGAAGTGAACCTCATTCTTTGCGACGACGGCCTGCAGCATTACCGTCTGGCGCGCGATGTCGAACTGGCCGTCTTTGACGGGCGCGGTGCCGGCAACGGTTGGCGCTTGCCGCTCGGGCCGCTGCGCGAACCGCTGGCGCGGCTCGATTCGGTCGATGCCGTGATCTGCAACGGCATGCCGGATGAACGTCTGCCGGCCACCGTGCCGTCCTTTGCGATGCGTTTGCAGCCCGGCGATTTCTATCGTCTCGATGATTTTGCCCGTTTCTGTACGGTCGACCGTCTGCGCGGGCAGAAATTGCACGCGCTGGCCGGAATCGGCGATCCGGGGCGCTTTTTCCGGACCCTGCAGGCATTGGGGCTGGACTTTGAAGCGCATCCCTTTCCCGATCATCATGCCTACGTGGCGGCCGATCTGGCCTTCGCCAAAGACGGCATCCTGCTGATGACCGAGAAGGATGCAGTAAAATGCGCCGGATTGACGCCCGGCGAAACCTGGGTTTTGCCCGTCGCGGCCGAGCTTGCGCCGGCCCTAACTGAACTTATTCTGGAGAAACTTCGTGGACGCCAGGCTGCTTGATATCCTCGTCTGCCCGATTTGCAAGGGCAATCTCGAACACCGCAAAGCCGAAAAGGAACTGGTCTGCAAACCCTGCAAGCTGGCTTTCCCGATCCGCGACGACATCCCGATCATGCTTGAGGATGAAGCCCGGCAACTGCCCGCGGAAGGCTGAGCATGGGTCACGCCGCGTTCAAGGTGGTGATTCCTGCCCGCTACGCCTCGACGCGTCTGCCGGGCAAGCCGCTGCTCGATCTTGGCGGCAAGCCGATGGTCGTGCGCGTGGCCGAACGGGCCCGTTTGTCGGGGGCGGATGAGATCTGGGTGGCGACCGATCATCCGGAAGTGCGTTCCATTGTCGAGGCGCATGAATTTGCCGCCCTGATGACGCGCAGTGACCATTTGACCGGCACCGATCGCCTGGCCGAAGTCGTGCAGCAGCGCGGCTGGAGCCGCGACACCATCATCGTCAATGTGCAGGGCGACGAGCCGTTGATCGAGCCGGACATCATCGCCCGGACGGCGCGCCAGCTGGCGATCAGTGGTGCCGACATCGCGACGGTGGCGCATCCGATCGCCGAGGCCGGCGATTTCTTCAATCCCAATGTGGTCAAGGTGGTCTGTCGCGCCGATGGCGATGCCGCTTATTTCTCGCGGGCGCCGATTCCCTATGCGCGCGACCACTTTGCCCGTGAAAACGGCGGCGAAACCCTGCCGGCGGACTTTCCGGCCTATCGTCACGTGGGTCTTTACGCCTATCGCGCGAGCTTTTTGCAGGCTTACGCCGGGTTGACCGTTGCGCCGACCGAGCAGTTCGAGTCGCTCGAGCAATTGCGTGCCCTTTGGCATGGTTACCGGATCAGCGTTTTGCTGGTCGATGCGGCGCCGGCACCGGGTGTCGATACGCCCGAAGATGCAGAGCGGATGCGCAAATTGTTTGACCGGGCCGGCAATAGCGAGTAATTTTTCGCCTTTAGAGAACGGCAGCCAGACAAGCCGATAAAAAGAACGAATTAACATTTTTGAACCGAGGGACACTCCATGAAATTGATTCTGTTGGGCGCACCTGGCGCCGGTAAGGGTACGCAAGCCAAATTCATCTCCGAGAAATTTGGCATTCCCCAGATTTCCACCGGCGACATGCTGCGCGCCCAGGTAAAAGCGGGCACTGCCCTCGGTCTGGAAGCCAAAAAACACATGGACGCCGGCGGTCTCGTACCGGACGCCGTCATCATCGGCATGGTCAAGGACCGGCTGACCCAGGATGACTGCAAGGGCGGTTACCTGTTCGACGGCTTCCCGCGCACCATTCCGCAAGCCGAAGCGATGAAGGATGCCGGCGTTGCCCTCGACGTCGTGCTCGAAATCGACGTGCCGGACAGCGATATCGTCGAACGCATGGCCGGTCGCCGTGCTCACCTGGCTTCGGGCCGTACCTACCACGTCAAGTTCAATCCGCCGAAGGTTGAAGGCAAGGACGACGTGACCGGTGAGGACCTCGTCCAGCGTGACGACGACAAGGAAGAAACCGTCAAGAAGCGTCTCGAGATCTATCACTCGCAGACCAAGCCGCTGGTTGATTTCTATACCAAGTGGGCTGCAACCGGCGATGCCAAGGCACCGAAGGTTGCCAAGGTGGCCGGGGTGGGCTCGGTCGATACGATTACCAAGAGCGTTTTTGACGCACTGAAATAAGGGACGAAGATGACGGTTAAAAACGCCTTCTACGCGCAGTCAGGGGGCGTAACAGCCGTCATCAACTCAACGGCGTGCGGCCTGATCCAGGAAGCACGCCGCCATCCCGACAGGATCGGGAAGGTTTTTGCCGGTCGTGACGGCATCATCGGTGCCCTGACCGAAGACCTGATCGATACCAGCCTCGAAACCGACGAGGCCATCGCCCGCCTGCGGCATACGCCGGGCGGCGCTTTCGGTTCCTGCCGCTACAAGCTGAAGAGCCTGGAAGATCACAAGGCCCAGTACGAACGCCTGATCGATGTGTTCAAGGCGCATGACATCGGCTACTTCTTCTACAACGGCGGCAACGACTCCATGGATACCGCCTGGAAGGTCTCGCAGATTGCCGAAAAACTCGGTTACCCGGTGGTTTGCGTCGGCGTGCCGAAAACCGTCGACAACGATCTGCCGCTGACCGACTGCTGTCCGGGCTTCGGTTCGGTTGCCAAGTATGTCGCAACCTCGATCCGCGAAGCCGGTTACGACGTCGCCTCGATGGCGCGGACGTCAACGAAGATTTTTGTTCTCGAAGTCATGGGCCGCCACGCCGGCTGGATTACCGCTGCTTGCGGCCTGGCTGCCGAAAATGCCGGCGAGCCGCCGCACATCCTGCTCTTCCCGGAAGTGCCGTTTGATCCCGAGCGTTTCCTGGCGCGCGTCCAGGAATGTGTCGAGCAATATGGCTATTGCACGGTCGCCGTCTCGGAAGGTTTGTCCGATGCCTCCGGCAAACTGATTGCCGACTCCGGTACCAAGGATGCTTTCGGGCATTCGCAACTGGGCGGCGTCGGTCAGGTGGTTGCACAACTGATCAAGGACAAGCTTGGCCACAAGTATCACTGGGCGCTTGCCGATTACCTGCAGCGCTCGGCCCGCCACCTGGCTTCGCGTACCGATATCGAACAGGCGCATGCGCTGGGTGTCGCAGCGGTCAACCTCGCTTTGCAGGGCAAAAATGCCGTCATGGCGACCGTCGACCGTCTGGCCGACAAACCGTATCGCTGGCAGATCGGTGAAGCGCCGCTCAAGGACGTCGCCAACGTCGAGCGCAAGATGCCGGCCGAATTCATCACCGCCGATGGCTTCCACATCACCGATGCGTGCCGCACCTATCTGCAGCCGCTGATCGAAGGTGAGGAGCCGCCACCGTATCGCAATGGTTTGCCGGACTACGTCCGCTTGCAGAATGTCTCCATCGGGAAAAAGCTGGGGGCGTTCAAGATCTGATTTTTTGTTGACCATGAAGAGGGGGGAGTAATGTCTAATGCGTTGTTGTTGGCGCTTGCCTGCGCCGTATTGGCTGTCCTGTATGGCTGGATTTCCAGCCGACAGATCCTCGCGTTGCCTGCCGGCAACGAGCGTATGCAAGAAATCGCCAAGGCGATCCAGCAGGGGGCCGAGGCTTACCTGAGCCGACAGTACAAGACGATTGCGATGGTCGGTATCGTGCTCTTCGTGGTGATTGGCGTTATTCCCAAACTCGGTTGGCTCACCGCTTTCGGCTTCTTGATTGGTGCCGTACTGTCCGGTGCCGCCGGCTTCATCGGCATGAATGTCTCGGTACGTGCCAATGTGCGTACCGCGGAGGCGGCGCGCGGCGGGATTGCCAAGGCGCTTGATGTCGCCTTCAAGGGCGGTGCCATTACCGGCATGCTGGTGGTCGGTCTCGGCCTGCTCGGCGTGGCTGGCTACTTCGCCTTCCTGAAATCGGTCAATGCGCCGGATGCCGAATTGAGTCATGTCATCGAGCCGCTGGTCGGCCTGGCCTTCGGTTCCTCGCTGATCTCCATCTTCGCCCGTCTCGGTGGTGGCATCTTCACCAAGGGCGCTGACGTCGGTGCCGACCTGGTCGGCAAGGTCGAAGCCGGCATTCCTGAAGATGATCCGCGCAATCCGGCGGTGATTGCCGACAACGTCGGTGACAACGTCGGTGACTGCGCCGGCATGGCGGCCGACCTGTTCGAAACCTACGCTGTGACCGTGGTCGCCACCATGGTGCTGGCCGCGTTGACGATCAAGGCGACGCCGGGGCTGGGTGAAAACCTTCTGCTCTACCCGCTGGCCCTCGGTGGCGTCTCGATCATCGCTTCGATCATCGGCTGCTATTTTGTCAAGGCGACCGAAGGCGGCAAGATCATGGCAGCCTTGTATCGTGGCCTGACGGTTGCGGGCGTGCTGGCGCTGGTCGCCTACTATCCGGTGACTTCCTGGTTGATCGGGGCCGGCGCCGTGCTGCCGGATGGTTCGACGATCAATACCATGACCATGTTCGGTTGTTCGCTCGTCGGCTTGCTCCTGACGGCTGCGCTGGTCTGGATTACCGAGTATTACACCGGTACCGAATACGGGCCGGTCAAGCATGTTGCCGAAGCCTCGACGACCGGACACGGGACCAACATCATCGCCGGTCTGGGCGTTTCGATGAAGTCGACGGCCTGGCCGGTGCTTTCGGTCTGTGCCTCGATCTACGCCGCCTATGCCATGGGTGGGCTGTTCGGTATTGCCATCGCCGCTACCTCCATGCTGTCGATGGCCGGTATCGTCGTGGCGCTTGATGCCTACGGCCCGATTACCGACAACGCCGGTGGTATCGCCGAAATGGCCGGGCTGCCGAAAGAAGTGCGCGATGTCACCGATCCGCTCGATGCCGTGGGCAATACCACCAAGGCGGTGACCAAGGGCTATGCCATCGGTTCCGCCGGTCTGGCTGCCCTGGTGCTGTTCGCCGACTACACGCATGCGCTCGGTCTGGACAAAACCACGGGCCTGCCCTTCACCTTCGATCTGTCGAACCACATGGTGATCATCGGTCTGATCATCGGCGGTCTGATTCCCTACCTGTTTGGCGCGATGGCCATGGAAGCGGTGGGGCGTTCAGCCGGGGCGGTGGTTGTCGAAGTGCGTCGCCAGTTCAAGGAAATCCCCGGCATCATGGAAGGCACGGCCAAGCCTGACTATTCCAAAGCCGTCGATATGTTGACTGTGGCGGCGATCAAGGAAATGATGATCCCGTCCATTCTGCCGGTCGCAGTGCCTGTATTGGTCGGTTTGCTGCTCGGTCCGGTTGCTCTGGGTGGTCTGCTGGTCGGTACCATCGTCACTGGCCTGTTCGTGGCCATTTCGATGACGACGGGCGGAGGAGCCTGGGATAACGCCAAGAAATACATCGAAGATGGCCATTTTGGTGGAAAGGGCTCTGAAGCGCATAAAGCGGCAGTCACCGGTGACACGGTTGGCGATCCCTACAAGGATACAGCCGGTCCGGCCGTTAATCCGCTGATCAAGATTATCAATCTCGTGGCACTGCTGATTGTGCCGTTGATCGCCTGATAATCCGGTGTTGAGCAAAAAGGCGGCCTCGGCCGCCTTTTTTACATTTCTTCAAGCTGGGTAAATTCGTCTAAGATAGAATCGAACGTCAAAATGCTGGGAAGGCCATGAGCGCGGATATCGAAGTTTCTTCAGAAGTTGGCAAGGCGGGTGTGCGGGAGGATCTCCTGCATCATGACCCGCTGCTGGATTGTCTGGTCGAGCTGACGCGCATTCATGGGCGGCCGAGTACCCGTGCCGCACTGATTTCCGGCCTGCCTTTGGAAAAGGGTTCGCTGACGCCCGGTTTGTTTGGACGCGCGGCGAGTCGTGCCGGTCTCTCTGCCAAGCTGGTCCGGCGACCGCTTGTCCGTATCGATCCGGCATTGTTGCCCGCTGTCTTGCTGAATCACAACGAAGAGGCTTGTGTTCTGCTGGGCTGGGACGAGTCCGGAGAGAACGCCCGTTTGCTCTTTCCTGAAACCGGCCAAGGGTCCGTCCAGATGTCGCGCGAGGCCCTCGAGGCTCGCTATACGGGCGTTGCGATTTTTGCCCGGCCGCATTTCCGCTTTGACAAACGTACGCCGCAGGTTGGTGACATCAAGCTGCGCCACTGGTTCTGGGGGGCTCTGGCTGAGCAGTGGCCGGTTTATCGCGATGTGCTTGGCGCGGCCTTGCTGATCAATGTGATGGCCCTGGCCATGCCGCTCTTCTCCATGAATGTGTATGACCGGGTGGTGCCCAATCGGGCGATGGAGACGCTCTGGGTGCTTGCACTCGGCGTCTTGCTGCTGATTGGTATTGATTTCATCTTGCGTTTGCTGCGCGGTCATTTCATTGATCTGGCCAGCGCGCGCATCGACATGCAATTGTCGGCGCAGATCATGGAGCGGGTGCTGGGGGTGCGCATGGAGGCGCGACCGGCGGCAGTCGGGGCGTTTGCTTCCAATTTGCGCTCTTTCGAGACGGTGCGTGATTTCATTGCCTCGGCGACCGTGACCGCATTCATCGATCTGCCATTTGCACTCATCTTCATCGTCGTGATTGCCATCATTGCCTGGCAGCTGGTCTTGCCTGTTCTTCTGGCAATCATCATGGTGGTGATCTACGCCTACATCCTGCAGCACAAGATGCATGCCCTGTCGGAAACGACTTATCGGGCCGGTGCCTTGCGTAATGCAACCCTGATCGAAAGTTTGTCGGCACTGGAAACCATCAAGACGCAAGGCGCCGAGAGTGTCATGCAGTCGAAGTGGGAAAAGTCGGTGGCTTTCGTTTCCCGGGTTAATAACCAGATGCGCTTTCTTTCGGCTGCCGCGACCAATGGGGCTTCCGAAATCCAGCAGATGGTGAATATTGTTGTCATTATTGCCGGGGTGTATCTGATTGCTGACGGCAAGCTCAGCATGGGTGGCCTGATTGCCTGCACGATGCTGGCTTCGCGGGCTGTGGCGCCATTGGGGCAGATGGTTGGTCTGTTGATGCAGTACCACAGTGCCAAGGTGTCGCTGACGTCGCTTGATCAGGTCATGAATAATCCGGTTGAACGACCGGCTGATGCAGCCTTTGTGCACCGGCCGGACCTGAAAGGCAATATTGAGTTCCGTGATGTCGGATTCAGTTATCCGAATTGTTCGATTGCGGCGCTGAAGGGATTCAGCTGCCGGATTACCTCCGGAGAAAAAGTCGTTGTTATCGGTCGGATAGGTTCCGGTAAGACGACTTTACAGAAGTTGATACTGGGCCTCTATCAGCCGACCGCCGGTGCGGTGACCATTGACGGTGTTGATGTGCGCCAGCTTGATCCGGCCGATTTGCGGCGCAACATTGGTTATGTTTCACAGGATGTGACTCTGCTTTATGGCACGCTGCGTGACAATATCGCGATTGGAGCGCCTTATGCCGATGATGCGGCAGTGATGGCGGCGGCGGATGCAGCCGGGCTGACGGATTTCGTCAATCGCCACCCCGATGGTTTTGACATGATGATCGGCGAGCGGGGTGATTCGCTTTCCGGCGGGCAGCGTCAGGGCGTGGCGATTGCCCGGGCATTCCTGATGGATCCGCCGATTTTGCTGCTTGACGAGCCAACCAGCTCCATGGACTTTTCTTCCGAGCAGCAGTTCAAGCAGCGGCTGAAGGATGCCGCTGCCCACAAGACGGTGATTATCGTGACGCACCGCAACAGCTTGCTTGATCTGGCAACCCGCGTCATTGTCGTTGATGACGGGCGTGTGGTGGCGGATGGTCCGCGTGATCAGGTGATTCAGGCGCTGCAGAGCGGCCGGATCGGGAGGGCGGCATGAGTCGTCTGAAATTGGCATTGGGCAAGCTGCACACCTTGTTGGAGCGGGTGGCGGTCAGTAATGCGCCGCGCGTCGAAAAAATCCTGGGGCGCCTGCCCAATCGTGAGGATATCGAAGCCGTCGATTTTGCGACGGACGCAGATCTGGCGATGCTTCGCCAGGAGCCCCTGCGGGCCCGGGTTCTGTTGCGCTCGATTGGTATTGTTGCGGTGATCTTCCTGCTGTGGGCCGCGATTGCACAACTTGATGAAGTGACGCGCGGTGATGGCAAGGTGATCCCTTCGCGGCAACTGCAGGTGTTGCAGAGTATCGATGGTGGTCTGGTTTCGGAAATTCTGGTCAAGGAAGGTGATGTGGTTCAGGCCAATCAACTGCTGATCAAGATTGATGAAACCCGCTTCGCCTCATCGGTCAACGAGAATCGGGCGCAATATCTCAGTCTGCTTGCCAAGGCGGCGCGTCTGAAGGCGATGTCGGAGGGCAAGGCTTTCGTGCCGCCACCGGAGGTGATGAAGGAGTCGCCGGAGGTGGTCGAGCAGGAAATGCAGTATTACGAAGCGAAGCGCAGTGAGATGGGGGCGGCTATATCGATTGCGCGCCAGCAACTGTCACAGCGCCAGCAGGAGCTGAACGAAGCGCAGGCGCGACGGACCCAGGCCTCGCAGGGCTATGACCTGACTTCGAAGGAACTTACAGTCACCAAGCCGCTGATCAACTCGGGCGCGGTTTCGGAAGTCGAGTTGCTGCGTCTGGAGCGTGATGTTTCCAGGTACCGTGGCGAGCGTGATCAGGCTTCGGCTCAAATCACCCGCGTTCAGGCGGCGATCAATGAAGCTCAGCGCAAGATCGAGGAGGTTGAACTGACCTTCCGCAACGATGCGGGCAAGGAGCTGTCGGAAATAACGGGCAAGCTGAACGGGCTGGCAGAAGGAAGTGTCGGTCTTTCCGATCGGGTCAAGCAGTCCTCGATTCGTTCGCCGGTCAAGGGAACGGTGAAGCGCCTGTTGGTGAATACGGTTGGTGGCGTGGTTCAGCCCGGCAAGGACATGATTGAAATCGTGCCGCTCGATGAGGCATTGTTGCTTGAGGCGCGAGTAGTGCCACGTGATATTGCTTTCCTGCGGCCTGGTCAGCCAGCCATGGTTAAATTCACTGCCTATGATTTTTCTGTATATGGTGGCCTTGAGGGAACCCTGGAGCATATCGGTGCAGATACGGTAACCGACGATAAAGGCAATGCTTTCTATATTGTTCGGGTGCGCACCAACAAGCCTGGTTTCGGTGATAGCAATTTGCCGATCATTCCCGGGATGGTGGCTGAGGTCGATATTTTGACGGGCAAGAAAAGCGTCTTGGCGTATCTCCTGAAACCGGTATTGCGTGCCAAAAATGTGGCCATGACGGAGCGTTGATGCAACACTGGTTCATTGATACTGAGGTAAATCCCCTGCCTACCTGGCAGGAGGCAATGCCGAAAGCAAGATTTCTGCGTCGGGATCAGCTTGCTGACATTCCTGGTGGGCGTCAGGGTGTCATCTGGTGTCGTCTGCGTTCAGGCGAGTCGCTCGATTCTCTCGTGCACAGCGTTTTTGCCTGTGCCAACGGCAAGCCGCTGATCCTCCTGTGCGACGAGCCGGAGGAGGCGTTAACCATGGAGGCCTTGTCCGCGGGTGCGGCTGGCTGTTGCAATACCAATGCGGCGCCCGAAGTGCTCAAGCAGGTGGCCCTGGTTGTCAGTAATGGTGGACTCTGGGTTGGTCAGTCATTGTTGCAGCGCCTGGTCGGCAGTACCTCGCGTGCGCTGGGTGAAAAAGCAGAGCGGCCACCGCGGGACGACTGGTCGACCCTGCTATCCGAACGGGAGGCCCAGGTTGCACGTCTAGTTGCGGGTGGTGCAAGCAACAAGGAAATCGCCGGTCAGCTCGCAATTACTGAACGAACGGTCAAGGCGCACCTCACCGCCATTTTTGAAAAGCTGAGTCTGCGTGATCGCCTCCAGCTCTCGCTCAGGATTAATGGTCTGAGTCTCTGACTCAAGGTGGCGAGTTACGTCGCCGCCGTTGTTGAACTGTACCGTTGTTGAACTGTACTTTGGTTCAATTGTTTTGCATGGTTGAGGCTCCTACACTGGCACCATCGAAAACAGTGTCTGGAGTATTACCATGGCCCAATCCCAAGTCATCGCCAAAGTCTCATCCATTACCGGCGAAGCCTTTGCTCGTGACGGTGCCGGCAAGTTGCGGCGCCTCAAGGCTGGGGATGTCATTCGTGAAGGCGAGAGCGTAGTTGCCTCCGATGGCTCCCAGGTGAACCTGGCGTTGGCTGATGGCCGTGAGATGACTGTCCGTCCGGGAGAGGTTGCCAGGCTTGATGCCGAAGTTGGTGCCCCGGTCAAACCAGATGCCGCTGACAGTGCTGTTGCCGACCATGGCAAAGGCGGACTCCAGAAAATTGCCAAGGCTCTGACATCAGGCAACAGTCTCGATGCCCTGCTTGATGAAGACGCGCCGGCCGCAGGTGCGGGGCAGGGTGGAAACGAAGGTCATACTTTCGTTGAGTTTTTGCGTGTGGTTGAGACGGTTGATCCGTTGTCTTACGCTTTTTCTACCTCTCGTGGTGCTCCGCTTGATACTGTGCAAGGGGCTCCGCTGTTGGATGTTGAGGCGAGTGCCACGGTCGACATCAAGGACGACACCGGTCACGACGACATGATCAGCTCGATCGACAACCAGACAGCCACGGCGCTGTCGGGCAAGATCGACGCGGGTGGCAGCATCACCAGCCTGA
>Ga0074199_1000640_pt1 | contig 47530 bp, 38 predicted proteins | sample EPASupsiteSAE347_FD_64528 | JGI IMG/M metagenome (GOLD analysis project Ga0074199, IMG submission 64528) | Bioremediated contaminated groundwater from EPA Superfund site, New Mexico - Sample SAE3-47 | ecosystem: Environmental > Aquatic > Deep subsurface > Groundwater > Contaminated ... | reverse complement strand
GTCTATCTCCTCACCAATCAAATCGTCGTTATCAGCAACATGGTTTTGCGGAGCGCCAACGGGCCGGAGGTGACAATCGTCAACGGCGGTTTTGCGGCCGAAGCGCCGGATACGACCACCAATAACCGTTGTCTTTACATGAGCAATATTTCCGCTTTTGTTCATGGCTTCACTTTTTCCAACGGAGCCTGCACTAATCTGGGTGGGGCGGGAGCGGCAATAGGTCGCGGCACTTTGAGCAATTGCACGATTCGCAACTGCACCCTGTTTCAGCCGACCAACACGAGTGGGCTTTATTTTGGCGGCGGAGGCGTTATTACATACGGTGCCAGCACGGTGTCAACCTGCCGGATAATCAACAACACGGCCACTAATCCCACCGCAATACTGAGCGGTAATTCTGCGGCACAGGGAGGCGGTTTATATGTTCGCTCCGGCGCCGGCTACATTGTCAATTGTCTTATTAGCAACAATGTGATTTATGGCGGCGGAGTATCAGATGGAGGCGCCAAAGGCGCCGGCGCCTTTTTTGACGGCGGCGCGATCCAATCCAGCCTGATATGCAACAACAGCAACCGGGTCGGCAGGACAGGCGGTATATACCTGGATACGGCGACGATGATGGCCTGCACGGTTGCCGTCAATTGGGCCTCGGACGTTGGCGGATGCGAAACGTATCGCGGAACAATAACCAATTGCGTGATTTCCAATAATACCGGGAGAGGGATTTATGCGGCGCCAAATACTGTCAGCGCAACCCCGATTGTCAAAAATACAGTTATTGTCGGGAACACGCGCGAGGGATTGATTATGTATAATAACAGGGGGACGAACATAGTGTCTGATTGTATCATTGAGAATAATATGTCAAATGGCGTGACGATGACGCAAATCGGCTCCAGCCTGTATCTTCTGAATTGCGTGGTGCGCAACAACAATGGAGGCGGAGTGAAATGTCAAAACGGGACGATTCGCAACTGTCTCATTGCCGCCAATACCAATGCGGGTAATTTTGGGGGATTGTTGCTTACGACGAGCGAGAACGGCAGTTCCACGGCGTTGGTAACCTCCTGCACGATAGCAAGCAACCAGTCCATCATGGCTGGGGCTGGGATCAGGCTTGAATACACCAATTCAGTTTTGCTCATATCTTCCTGCATCATCTATTCCAACGGCCTTGACGGGACGAATGACGTCTATGACAAATATGCGCCCACGAATTACAGCAAGATTCAATACTCCTGCCTCGGGACCAACCCCGGTTTCACGGGCGCGGCGATTATTGTGGCCGATCCGGTCTTCAAGAACTTTGCCGGCGGCAATTTCCGTTTAAGCGGTCGTTCACCTTGCGTCAACGGAGGCTCAAACGAGACCTGGATGACAAATTCCTACGACCTTGACAAGAACCAGCGCATCCGCTACGGCATAGTGGACATGGGCGCCTATGAACGCATCAACGAGGGCACGGTCTATACCTTGCATTGACATATTTAAAAATTGCGTTATTCTGTCGCGCAATGCGATGAATTCCGAAAACATCCAAGCCTGCCAGATTCCCGCCAACGCCAAAGCGCTGGTAACCGGCGCCACCGGTTTCACGGGCTCTGTTCTCCTCCGCAAACTTATCAAGTCCGGCGCCGAAGTGCATGCCATTGCCCGGCCGACCTCGGATTTTCAACAGTTCAACGGCCTGAAAATCAACTGGCACCAGGGCCAGGTCTATGACGAGGCCGTTGTGGCCGAGGCCGCCCGGAATGTTCAATTTGTTTTTCATCTTGCGGCGGCCTACCGCGAGGCAAAATACAATGATGAAATGTATGAAAAAGTCCATCTAACCAGCACCCGGCTCCTGGCCGCGGCCGCCTTAAAAAGCAAGGATTTCCGGCGATTTGTGCATGTCTCCACGGTCGGTGTCCACGGCCATATTGCTCATCCGCCGGTGGACGAAAATTATCCCTTTCATCCCGGCGACATTTACCAGAAGACGAAAGCGGAAGCGGAAACATGGTTAAAAGAGTTTGCGCGCGAAAAGAACCTGCCGTTCACGGTCATCCGGCCGGCGGCAATCTACGGTCCGGGCGACATGCGCCTCTTGAAATTTTTCCGGATGGCTTCCCGGCGTTTTCTCATTCTGCCTGGCACAAAACGCGGGCTTTACCATCTGGTGCATGTTGATGATCTCACTAATGTGATCATGCTGGCCGCGACTCATCCGGCGGCCCTGAACGAAGTCTTTATCTGCGGCAATCCGGAATGCATGACCTTGGAAAAAATCGCGGCCGTGGTCGCCGATGAGCTTGGGAACCATTTTACGGTCGTGCGCCTGCCGGCGGCGCCCTTTTTTGTTCTGGCGGATATCTGCGAAAAAGTCTGCCGAAAGTTCGGGATTGAGCCGCCCATTCACCGCCGGCGCCTGGCGTTTTTCACCAAGGACCGCTCGTTCAATACGAGCAAGCTTCGGGAAAAACTGGGCTACACCATGCAACACTCCAACGAAGAAGGTTTGATTGAAACAACCCGCTGGTATTGCACACAGGGCCTGCTGCGGAGCCGGCGGAGATCCGCCCCCGGGGTCAAACCTAACTTTAATACTTAACTACCAGATCAACCGGTAATTCCACTGAATTTAATTTTTGGGGCAAGGCCGTATCCGCCGCCACGCGTTTTTGATCTTTCCGGGAAGCATCATAAAGCCCGATTCTGATTTGATATTTTCCTTCCGGCGCGGTTTTCGGCACAAGGAGAGATCTGGTTTCAACAAACAATTCCGGATAAGGCTGATAATCCGCGCCCTTAAATTTTTCCAGGGGATGATCATCCTGAAGGATATTTTCTCCGGCCAAAAAATGCACAAAAACCCAGGTTTTATCCCGGGTTCCGTCAGACGGGCATTTCCAGAAATAGCGGACAGTCAAACTATCGCCGGCTGAGACTTCATTCGTTGACAGGGAAAGCCCGGCAAATTCAATTCCGTTCCCGAATTTTATATCCGCTTTGATTTCCGGGCATATTTTTCTACATTCATTTTGCCAATATCCGGCATCCCGCGCATTTGACCCTGCAATATGCGCTTCGCCTAAAACTGTCGCCGGCCCAGGCGGGGCCGGGCCGGGGTCAACGCCCCCGGCTGCAATCATCTTTGCCAGCCGTTCAACGGCCGGCGGATAAAGCGGCCAAGCCTTGCAGGCCTTTTGTAAAAGGACAGCGGCATTGTCTGTTTGTCCTTTTGCAACCTGAATATCCGCGCGGCTGACAAGTTCAGCCGCCCAGCGCTTGTTGTTGCCGGCCAGGCATGCGAATCCCGCCCAGAATAATTCAAAATCCCGGCCATATTCCGCCTTCCATTTGCCCGGCTCGCCCATGCTTCGCCCAAATGCTTCGCCGGGCGAGAAATCAAACAGAATCCACGGCCCAACCCTGGTCTGGCGCATGGCAAGCATACGATCGGCCATTATTTTCCGGCTTAAAGCGGCGTCTTCCTCGCGGACAAGGATGCCGGTGCGGGGCGTGAACCAGAGCGCGTTGCTTGCCGTCAGGGAACAATCGCCAAAAACTGTCGGGAGAAGCGGGGTCTCTACAGCGCCCTGCGTCTCGCGGAAAACGGCATTGGCCGGCCAACGGTCGCAATAAAGGCGCTTCAAACCCCGCTGGCGAAGCAAGTCAACCAGACTGCTTAGAGCCGAACTTTCGCTCTCGGGCACAGCCGCCGGAGCAAACAACTGAATTTCAAGGAGTTTGTATCCGCTTTGAATGCGATAAATGCGCAATTGCTTGAGCTTTTCCGGAGGAATTGGACATTCAAGGCGATATCCTTCCAGTCCATAACCCCAATAAGGCCGCGGACCGGACCAGAGATAGCCGGAGGTTTGAATGCAGGGAGTAAGCGTCCGCCATATGTCATCCATCCCCTGCCCTGCCACCTGCCACATCTCGGGATACTCGCGGTAAAGCAGGCGGATCATCCGGACCACTTGCGGCGTCTTGAAAGCAATCTCCAGCCATTCATCATCGCCCCCTTCGGCAACGCCTTCCCAGCCGGTATCAAGATTGTTGTCGGTTGCTTCCGCCAGGATATCGCGCCCGAATGAATCGCAGATTGATTCTATTGCTTCAGACGGAATGGCGGCCAGCCCCTCCTGCGGAGGCTTGAAATCCCAGCAAATGGGCGTTGCATCGCTGTAAATTGTCCTGGCCATTCCGCCGTAATTGGCGATAAAATTATTGATATCCCCGAAATTGTCAAAGACGGCGATCTTGTCGGCTAATTCGGCGCGGCGGGTATAAGGCAGATAACGGTCCTGCGGCAGGTCGCAAAAGCATATTTTCTCTTGAAAAGCAAAGTTCCAGCTGTGTTTTCCATAGGGCGCGTAACAGGCGCCGATTTGATGCGACAGAAGGAATTTTCCGCATTCCTCAATCTGGCGCTGATAGACTTCCTCGCCCGCCCCCCTTTGCGGAAGCCAGGAAAGATTGGCCGCCTGACCGGCCATCACCACGGCCAATGGAATTACGCCCAGAAAAAATGTTTTTCTTTTGGCCAGTTCCGCCGTCATGACGCCAAAAACAACGGCAATGACCGGCACAAGCGGGAGAAGATAGCGGGAGGTGCTCATCAGGGCAAAATGCGAGGTGCTGAAAAGCAGGGCGGAAACAAGAACAAAAACAAACGCCGTGAGCAGACAAATCTGTTTTTGACCCATGCGCGCCAGACCACTGGCACGGCCAAAGCCGCGGTTTTTCATCGTGTTCCACAGGAAAACGACAAAGAAAACCGCCGCGCCCAGATAAATCAACCCGCCGCCAATCCGCCAGACACTGAGGCCGTGATTCAGATCCAGCAGGTCCGGCAAACGGCTGAAAAAAAACACGCTTAATCCCTGAATAAACGGCGTCTGCCCGAGCGAGCCGGCAAACGCAAACGATTGCCAGCCATGCAGAACATTCCACCACCAGAAGGGCAGACTGCCGATAAAAAATCCGAGAGCTGCAAAAAGCGTATTGAAAGAAAAAACCCTTGCTCTGAGAAAAAGCAGGCCCATCAGCCCGGCGGTCAGAATCGCGGAAATAATCAATTGGTTTGACCACCAGCCGAGTCCGGCCAGGAGGCCGAGGATAAACCAGCCGCCTATTGAAGATGGATCAGGCCCCGATCGCGCTTCGCACATCGGGGCAACTATTTCCACTTCCGACCGGTAGGGCGAATCCTCAGGATGAGCCGCTCTTCCCCAGACGGCTCGGCCCGCCTGCAACGCTGGACGTAGCACTGCGGGCAGGCAGAGACGCCTCGCCCTACCAACTTTGTCCGCCGCAGGCGGATCCGCCTGTGACGGAAAATTACTATACCTCAAAGAATCTTCCCTCGCATTGATAATCAGTCTTGAAATCAGCCAGAGAATCAGGGTGGAAAACAAAATGGTTACCGCATATCCGCCGCGGGGCGAGGCTTGATAATGGACAAAACCGGCCGGGCCGATCACGCAGTAGGCCATGGCCGCCAGGCCGGCGGCCGGCGAATGGGCGTCCCTGGCCCAGACAAAAACCGCGAAAAGAACCAGCCAGCCGACCAAGGCCGTGCCCAGCGTGACCATAAAACCGCTGGTCCCGAAGAGCGCGCAAAAAAGGGCGCTGACCAAAGGCTCAAGACTGCCCATGTAGGCCTGGCCATAAAAGAACACCGGAAAGTCCGTGCCTTCCGCCATATGCTTGGCCATGAGCGCCGCGATGCCGGAATCCGGATTGAGATTGTGCCGCAACTGCCAGGCGCCGTAGATGCGGACCGCCGCGCCCAAGAGAAGGAGTGCGGCAAAAAGAATCGCTTCAATGCGATAAACACCAAGCATTCGCCTGTCATTCCCGCGCAAGCGGGAATCCAGTTCTAATATTTCCGGATCAAATCTAATTCTGGATTCCCGATCTCGCCACGCGCTACGCGTGGCAAGTCGGGAATGACAACCTTCTGAAATGCGTGATAAACCATGCATTGCGCCGCTCTTTTCATGCCTGCTTTTCAAAGCTCTCATTTATACCGGATGATAATCTTTTTTTGTCCGTTCGGTTTAATCCCTATCAACCTGATCCCCGCCCCGGCCTGATAAGGAAATATTTCCGCGGGCTTGCCGCAGTGAAGCCCCGCCTGCCAGTTATATTTAATAACAGCTTCTTTATCAGCGTCCGCCAGTTCCACTTCAATCCGGTTAAAGTCCGCCTTAATCCGGCCCTCGCCGGCCAGGAAAGGCGAAAATGTCGGATTGGCCACCCGGAAAAAGGTCAGCAATTTATCCTCGCCAAATGATTTGCCCTCAAGATACCTGTCCGGATGGGACCGCAAATAATTTTTCCATTTGTCACGCAAAGTTGTAATTACCGAAATATTGTAGAGGTCCAGAAACCGGTCAAACAGTTCAACATTCCCGCGCCAAGGCCGCGGCGGATAATCATATTCAACAACTGATGGCGAAAAATGATAATAATCGCACGCCATCATCTCCCGTCCGGTCAGGCATGGCAGAAAAGCCACGTGCCCGCCCTCATAACCGTGGACGGTTGCGCCGGCAAACAAAACCCGCGTCCCTTCGGGCGCATTGAAACGGATCCAGGCCGCCATGTCGTGACCCTCGCGGGACAAGGTTTCATAAGGCGCCCGCGACCCGTTGCCGAACAACATGATGGTATTGAACGCCCCGACCATCAACATGGCAACAACCGCCGCGCGCAAAAGCGCAAATTTTGATCCGGCGGAGGCAAGCAGTTGAGCGGCCGCCAGCGCGGCCGGAATGACCGCGACAAAAAAGAGCGGGATCACCATCCTGAACAACTGAAAGCCGGGGAAAATCTCCGGCCCCCAGCCAACGACCACAAGCAGGAAGATGATCAGGGGCAGGAACCAGCGGCGGATATTGCCGTCAACCGCGGCCATGACTCCGCCCAGCCCCAGAAAAATCAACAGGGGATGCCCCATCCGGATATAGTCAACCAGATTGCCGTAACCGCTCAGGAACACCTTTAAAAACTGGATTGAGCCGGCGGCAGAGGACGCGCCGGCCTTTTCATAGGAGCCCTGCAGTATTTCCCTTGTTATAATAAGGGTTTGCGGCCATTGCAGAAGGAAAATGGCCGCGCCGCAGACAAACAGAAAAAAAATATTTGCCGGCGACAGCCGCCGGATATTCAAAAGCAGAACAAACAGCAACACCGCCGCCAGGACGGCATTGGGCGGCCACATCAGCAAAAAACATCCGGAAATAATTAAAACAAGGCCGGCCCATTTTTCCCTCCTGTCCAGAAACAGCGCGCGAAACAGGCCGGCGCTGACCGGCATAAGACAGGCCGCCGAAAAAACGGCGCCGACCGTGCCGTAAAACAAAAGCCAGAGAAAATAAAATTGGCTCACCCCCAGAGCCAGAATGCCCGCGATGATCGCCGCCGTCCAGTCCGCGCGGATCATCCGCATGGAAAAAACCGCCAGCAACGGAACAAGGCCGATGAAAACCGCCGCGATAAGCGGCGTGTAGCATTGCTCCAGCGGGATAAATCTCAGGAAAGGCAGAAAAAAAAGGCCAATGGCGGATATTCCGGTCAAAGCCGGATGATTTGAAATCTGGCCGCCGTTCCAATATGGATTGTAATTAGTCTGCCGCGGAAACGCGGCGCAGAATTCTCGGATACGGAAAAGAGTTGAAGGATGATCATCGCGATAAAGAAACGCTCCGCCCGTCTCGCGGAGAAAGAGATACGCGCTGCCGGCCATGGCAAAAAGCAGAAGCGCCAGCAGCCAAAAATTTATTTTTTTAGGGCAGACTGCCAGAAACGGGGCCAGCAGGGCCGTCAGAACCAAGAACTGAAAGAGCTGGGAATGCACAAGGTAAAGCCCGATGGAACGGCCCGGCAGCCAGGAAAGAAAATAAAACCAGGGATGATCGGTGCTGCTTGAAAAAAGATAAAGAATCATGAAAACAACAAGGATTCCAACGGGCCAGGAGGCCGGCAGCGCGGGGGCGCCGCCCCCGCCTACAGAGGTTTTTTTTCGCGCCAGCCAGAAGACGAGCAATGCCGCCGGAACCCACACCAGCAGATAACGCATAAAGCAAACTTCAATCACATGGCCGCGGGTGTGCAGCATGAGCAACAAAGCGCCGCCGGTAAAAAAAGCGAGCAAAGGAAGCATCCATGGCCGGCATTTATTTGTACTCATTTGATTGCATCATCCCCTGCGGACTGCGCATGACCGGACAAATATTTGCAGTAGATAATCCGGTCGTCGCCCGGCCGGTAAAAATCACGGACACGGGCGGTCTCAAGATATCCCCCGCGCTCGTAAAAACGGCGGGCGGCGGAGTATGGCGCGCTGGAGGATGTCTCAATCATGATCAGCCTTGCCCTGCGCTCCAACGCCGCCCTTTCCACCCGGCCGAGCAGGGCCTTGCCAAGCCCCTGTTTCTGATGCGCGGCATGAACCGCCAGCCAGTACAGGTCAAAAGTGCCTTCCGTGAGCGGGGTCGGGCCGTAACAGATAAAACCCGCCGCAGTTCCGGGGCTGTTTTCAATGACATCAACCTCGTAACTCTCCGGCTGGCCGGACCGGTTCAGATAGGCGTCAATCAATTCCGCCGCCACTTTTTCCGCTTCCGCGGTAAATATGCCGGCGGAGCGAATGACATCCAGCACCGCCGGCCGGTCGTCTTCCAGCATGGCCCGTATTTTCATGATTTATCCTGTTTGCCCACCGCCGGCATCAAAAGACTGACGCTGGCGCGGAGTGCGCCGGATTTTTTGAGCACAACCTGGCGGGCGCGCCGGCCGATAAGCTCGCGCTCGTCCTTATGCTCCAGCAGGCCGGCAAGGGCTTCGGCCAAGGCCTCCGCATCGCTGACCTGGATAATGGCCTGCGCCTCAAGAAAGTCGGCCACCACCCCGGAAAAGTTTTCCGTATGCGGTCCGACCACGATCGGCTTTGAACATACGGCCGCTTCAATCGGATTTTGCCCGCCCCGGGCGGACAGGCTTTTGCCGATGAACACAACGGAAGCAACCGAATAAAAAGCCCTCAGTTCGCCGGTGGTATCCACCAGCAGAACGTCCCGGCGCGGCCTGTCTTCCGCAGACGCGGCGCGGCATTCGCTCCATAGATAAAAATCAAGACCGCCTTGCGCAATTTCCGCCATGACCTGCTTTCTCCGCTCGGCATGGCGCGGTACCAGCACGAGCCGCAAGGCCGGATATTGCGCGCGCAATCTGATAAAAATTTCCAACAGCGCTTTTTCCTCGCCCGGCCAGGTGGAGCCGCCGGCCAACAGGAGATTTTCCGGACCGAATCCAAGCGACCGAAGTTTCCCCGTAAATTGATCGCCCGCGCTAAAAGGCGCATCGGCAATGTCATATTTTGCCGAGCCGGTCACCCGCACCCGCGCCGGATCGGCTCCCAAGGCCATCAGCCTTTCGGCATCCTCCCTGCTCTGGGCGCAGAGAAGGGTGAAATGCGCCAGAATCCGCCTGACCAGCGGCCGCAGAAGGCGATAACCGCGGAAGGAACGGCCCGAGATACGGCCGTTCAAAAGCATGACCGGTATTTTCCGGGCGGCGGAAAGCCGCACAAGATTCGGCCATAACTCGCTTTCCACGAGAATGAGCGCGCGGGGGTTTATCTTTCGCAGAATACCACTGACAATAAACGGGAAATCAACCGGGAAATAGAGCAGAACGTCTTCCCTGCTCATCATTTTTTCGGCCAGCGCATGGGCGGTGGAAGTGGTGGTCGTCAGCACAAAGGCGGTCCCGGGACGCGCGGCGCGCAGTTCCGCCATGAATCTGAAGGCCACCTGGATTTCCCCGACGCTGACCGCGTGAATTAAGAACCGCTCCGGCATTGCGGCCAGTTTATTCCGGACTGCCTTGTCATAAATGCCCAGCCTCTGGGAAAACGCGGGTAAATATCCGCCCCGCCGCCACATGCGCAGTAAAAAACGCGGCAGAATGAGGAAATATCCGATGGCAAAAAGAAAATTATAGAAAAACCAGATTAGCCGTTCCATTTGTTTTTCAAGCCCTGGGATGGCTCTCGTCATAGACTTTTTTCAGGTGTTCCACGCTTACGTGGGTGTAAATCTGGGTGGTGGAAAGACTGGCGTGCCCGAGCAATTCCTGCACACTGCGCAAATCAGCGCCGGCATCCAGCATATGCGTGGCAAAGGAATGGCGCAAGGCGTGCGGCGAAACGGCCGCGCTGAGATTGGACTTGATCAGGTAGCGCTTCATCATGCGCTCCATGGAGCGCGTGGTAAGCCTGGTGCCCACATGGCTCATAAACAAAGGCCGGCTGTCTTTTGTTCCCTTGCATAAATGAGCCAGACTGCTTCTTTTTTCCAACGCGGCGGACAAAGCGCCGGCCGCCGGCCGGCCCAGGGGACAGAAACGCTCTTTGTTGCCCTTGCCGCGCACCTTGATCACGCCCGCCAGCAGGTCAATATTTTGCGCCTCAAGATTGGCCAGCTCGCTGATCCGCATGCCCGTGCTGTATAAAACCTCAAGAATGGCCGTGTCCCGCAAAGCGGCGTATTCAAGCCAGGTTCGTTTCTTTCCGTCTTTCTCTTTTTCCGCCTCCGCGGCGCCATAGCGGGCGGGAGCCTGCAAAAGCCGGCTCGCTTCCCCGACGGTCAGCACATGCGGCAGACTCTTTTTGCGCTTCGGCGCAGAAAGTCCGGCGAACGGATTGCCGTTGATATAGTTTTCCCTGGTCAGAAATTTGAAAAACGACCGGAGGCTGGAAAGCTTGCGGCCGATGGTCGCGGGAGAGGCCGATTGCTTTTGCAACTGAACCACAAACTTGCGCGCCGTAAATTTATCAATCGCCGACCAAGCATAGGGCAACTTGGCCTCCCGGCCCCAGGTCAGAAACGCAAACTGCCGGATATCAAAAAGATAATTACTCATCGTATGCGCCGACGCATTGCGCTCGGCCCTGAGATAACGCAGAAAATGGCCGACGCCCTCATCGGCCTGGATAATTTTAATGCTGCCTCTGGCTTCCGGCATTTGATCACTCCCTGCAAGCGGTTTCGCGGACAAGATGAATCATCCTCCCCGGCTGAAGGCGCACGACCCTTTTCATTTCAAGCCCCAGCAGGACGGCGCCAAAACGGCTTGCGCCGATGCCCGTCGCGCGGATGACCTCGTCGGAATTCTTTTCGCCTTCCTCCAGACATTTGACAATTTGTTTTTCATCATCGTCAAGGGGCGGAAAAAAATCTTTGCCGCCGGATGCGGCCGGCTTGACCAGATTCGGCCGCGGGATGAGAAACTCAAATTCCTGCAGGATGTCATCAACATTTTCCACAAGCCGGGCGCCGTTTTTAATCAGCATATGGACGCCCTTTGAAGACGGCGAATCAACGCGGCCGGGAACGGCAAAAACACAACGCCCCTGTTCAAGGGCCTGATGGGCGGTGATCAGCGCGCCGCTCGTGAGGCCCGCTTCCACCACGACCACGCCCATGGAAAGGCCGCTGATAATGCGGTTGCGGATGGGAAAGGTGGTTTTGTCCGGCTGGCGCCCAATGGGGAATTCGCTCAGCACCGCGCCGCTGGCTGAAATTTCTTCGGCCAGCGGCTTATTTTCAGGCGGATAAATACAATCAATCCCTCCGCCCAGAACGGCGATGGTTCTGCCCCCGGCTTTGAGCGCGCCGCGATGGGCGGCGGTGTCTATGCCGCGCGCCAGACCGCTGACCACCGTGAAGCCGGCATGGGCGAGCTGATAAGCCAGCGACTCGGCCGTTTCTCTTCCATAGATCGTGGTATGGCGCGAACCGACTATGCCAATGGCGCGCTGATCGGCGGCCAGTAATTTGCCGCGGACATAAAGAGCCAGGGGCGGATCATGAATCTGCGCAAGATTTTTCGGATAATCGCCGTCGGCCGGCGTGACAATTGCCGTCCCGAGCCCGGCGGCGCGTTTGAGCTCATCCGCGGGACATATACGGCGGCGTTGATCAATGATCTTCTCCGCCGCCGCCCGCCCGATGCCGTCTGCTGCCAGCAGCCTTTCCTGTTCAACATCAAATATAGCCTGCGGCGCGCCAAGCAGGGCAACCAGGGCGCGGACCCCGACCGGGCCGACATCCTCCATCATGTTCAAGGCAATGTAAGCTTCGCGTTCGTTCACATTCAGTCCATTGATTGCTGGCGGCGGGCATGCCCGGGCCGGCAGGCAGTTGTTAATTACTGTTCCGTTTTTCTCCGCCGGCCGGACCGTTTTCTGGCGAAAAACTCAAGCTGGGCATCCCGGAAAAGATCGTAATTTTTCAAAATACGGACGATCTGTAAAACATCCGATTTTTCGTAGTTGCGGTTTTTATCAACCCGGCTGATTATTTCAACGAGCATGGTCCGGAATTCAAGGACGCCGTCAATGCCCCTCGTTTTGAGCAGACGCAGGGTGTCATCCTTGAGTTTCGGCGCGACCGGGAGGTGAGGCAGGCAGAGAATTTTCGCGATCTGGCTGCTGCCCAGCTGATGGGCCGCCATTTTTAACGACTCCTCGCCGGCAAACCGGATAATTTCCGGCAGGTTTTCAAGCATGGCCGGATAAAAACGTTCGGTATGCCACCCGTAGACCCCGACCACCGCCCGGGCAATTTTCTTTAAATCGCCGGTTGCCCATAAGAGCCCCTCGGGAAGGACCTGTTCGGCAACGAGCGGGTTGAACACGATCAGATCGGTCTCTTCCTCAATCCGCTTTGGACGGCCGACGACCGAGTATTTACACGGCTGGCTTACCATAAACCCCAGCATCTCAAAATATTCCCGCGCAATCCACTCGCTGACTGATGCCATAAAGCCCCCCCCGATTGTTTTCAAAAATGCAGGCTAGATTCTATACGACCGGCAAAAAAAAACCAGTAATTTATTACCTTTCCCGCGAAAATGACGGAACCACAGGCGAAAAATATTTATCAAAAAATAATTGACTTTTTGATGCGCCTGTTATAAATAAAGTATATATATGTTCAGACTGCTTACAAGGATTGCCATTGTTTCGGTCCTGGTGTTGAGCATTGGCGCCCTGGTGTTGGCTGTGCTGTTGTTCCAACAGCGCGAAACGCTTAAGGGCCGCACCCAGAAGCTTGAAGATACCATCCGCAAAGTAGCCGCCACGCTTGAGGTTGAAGGCGCCACCAATGCCATGCTTTCCATTCCGGATGATCAGCTGAAGACCTTCAAAGCAAAGCCCGGCGGACCGCCGACAATGGATCAGCCTTTAAGCCGGATGGTCAACGCCGCCCAAAGCCAGCTGGTCCGCCTGAACAACACCCGCGCCGAACTGGCGGACACCAAACTGACCCTGGCCAAAACACAGGATGAGCTTAAAAACACCAAAGTGGAACTGGCCTCCGCCAAGGACAAGATCAAGGAACAGGAAGGCGTGATTGAGGCAAAAAACAATGTCATCAGCGAAAAGGAAGTGGCCATAAGAAATCTTGAGCGCGAAAAAAGCGATCTGGTCACCAAGGCCGACGCCATCAAAGTCCAGATGGACGAGATGGCGGCTGAAAACGGGGACTTGACCGACCAGGTCGCCGCCCTGGAGGAAAAAGTTGTCACTTTGGAAACCAAATTATCCCCGGAGATTCAAAAGAAAATCGTCCCGAAAGGCCAGCAGGGAGTTGTGGCTTACGTCAGTCCTGACTGGAATTTTTTAATAGTGCGCTTGACTCCCGAAAGCTTGAAGAACACCACGCCGGACCTGGAGCTGATGATCTACCGTCTGGACAAGCTGGTCGGGAAAGTCCGCGTTGCGAGCATAGCCGGCGACCTGGCGGTGGCGGAAATTATCAACGACTGGCAGCAGGCGGTGCCCCAAAATGGCGACGGCATCCTCTATTAAATCGGACCGGCAAAGACGGCCGGTTTAAACAATATTGCAACCTTGAAATTCCTATCCATATTTTTGCTGGCTTTATTGATCTGTGTTTTCAGCGGCATCCTGCAAGGCTGTTCCTCCACTAAAAGCTCCTCCGATATTCCCTGGAACGTGCCCCAGCCATGGGAAGGCACCCCCAATGTACCCGGAATGCCGTGATGCTCCCGGCAACCACCGGCTTCTTAATACAATGCACAGAAAGGAAAGCAGATGAGTCAAAAATTAACCTGTAGAGCCCCACGGACTAAAGTCCGTGGCGCCTCCATCTTCGGCGGAACCCGCCGACTCGCCTCTGCGAAGCGCTCTGGCGAAGCGGGGAGCACATCCGCCGTCGCCGAGGCTATGGCGGATACCCGTCTCCGCATTCAACCACGGGTTAAAACCCGTGGCTTTCTGCGAAGGCCGGGTAAATCTTCCTGTTCATGCCAAAAACTGGCGATGGACGGCGGACCAAAAGTGCGGTCAAAACCGTGGCCGCCGAGAAAATTGCTGGGGCGGGAGGAAAAGAAAGCGGTTGACGCTCTGTTTGACAAGGCCATCGCCTCCGGTAATGCTTTCGGCTACAATGGTCCCGAAGAGCAGGCCTTTTGCGAACAGTTCGTAAAATTCATGGGCGGTGGATACGCGGACGCGGTCAATTCGGGCACGACCGCCGTTTACGTGGCCCTGCGCGCGCTGAACCCCGAGCCGTTCACCGAGATAATTGTCAGCCCCATCACCGACCCGGGCGGAATAATGCCGATTGCCATGCTGAATTGCATTCCCATCATAGCCGACACTGCCCCGGGCAGTTTTAACGTCGGGCCGGAGCAGATAGAAAAAGCGATTTCGCCCCTGACCAGCGCCATCGTCGTAGCCCATTTGCAGGGCGAGCCGGCTGACATGAACGGCATCATGCGGATTGCCCGGAAACACCGTCTTCCGGTTGTGGAAGACTGTGCCCAGGCGCATAATGCCGCCATTAACGGCCGGCTGGTCGGCACCTTTGGCGACGTGGCCGCCTTTTCCACGATGTTCGGCAAACATTTCTGCACCGGCGGACAGGGCGGCGTTGTCTACACCCGCAGTGAAAAAACATACCAGCAGGCGCGCCGCGCTTCCGACCGCGGCAAACCCTTCGGCCTGCCGCCGGGCGCCACGAACTGCATGGCATCATTAAATTACAACCTGAACGATCTCGCGGCGGTCATCGGCAGTGTGCAATTGAAAAAACTGCCGGGCATTGTCCAGCGCCGTCGCCAGATTGTTAAATGGCTTGAAAATGGATTGCGCGATATAAAGGCGGTTTCGTTCCCGCCGATGGTCAAAGGAGCTAGCCAAAGTTACTGGCATGTGCGCCTCAGATTTCATCCGGAAGCCGTAACCTGCAGCAAAGAAACATACTGCAAGGCCCTGGCGGCCGAGGGGCTTGGCATCAATGCAAATTATCTGGCCATGCCGCACACTTACGACTGGTTTAAAAATAGAAGCGTTTTTGGAACCAGCCGCCTGCCGTGGTCCTCCCCGCTTTACAAGGGGGATTCTGACCGGAAATTTTCCTGCCCCAACGCCCTGGCCGCAATCCGCGACCATTTCCTGCTGACCATTTTTGAGAGCTGGGGCCGGCGGGAAGTAGATGACTTAACAAGGATATTCAAAAAACTGGACGAGGTTTTTTCCAAATGATCATTGATTGTCACAATCATCCTGACTGGCACAATCACAATCTGGACAAATTTCTCGCCAACATGGCCGGATTCAAGATTGACGTCACTTGGCTCCTGAGCTGGGAATGTCCGCCGGATGAATATGATCCCTCTTACAATCATGTTATCCCCCCTCCGGAAGGCAACGCCGGCCCGATTCCTTTTGCGCGCTGTATTTCATACGCGGAACGCGCGCCCGGCAAGTTTATCCTGGGCTATGCCCCGGATCCGCGCCGGCCGGAGGCGATTGATAATTTGCAGGCCGCAATTGAAATTTACGGCGCGCGCGTCTGCGGCGAGCTTAAATTGCGCATGATGTATGACAATCCGGACGCGCTCCGGCTTTACCGTTTTTGCGCGAAAAAGAAGATTCCGGTTGTCGCGCATCTTGATTACGAGTTTGACACCGGCCAAAAGTATCCGCGGCCCAGCTGGTGGTATGGCGGCGGCATGGAAGCGTTTGAGCGGGCCATCCAGTCCTGCCCGGAGACAATATTTCTCGGCCACGCGCCCGGCTTCTGGGCGCATATATCCAACGACGGACAGCACGATAAAACCGCCTATCCAAAAGGCAAGGTTTTCCCTGGCGGCAAATTAACCGCCATGCTTCGGCAATATCCGAACCTGCATTGCGATATTTCGGCCGGCTCGGGACACAACGCCTTGAGCCGCGACCATGAGTTTGCCAAGGATTTCCTGCTGGAATTCCAGGACCGCATTCTCTATGCGCGCGATTATTTTGACAACAAGCACCAGGAATTTCTGAACGGACTCGGTTTGCCGGAGGAGGTTCTGGCTAAAATTTATTCCGGAAATGCGCTAAAGCTTGTGCCATTAAGCCGGTAGTTTCCTCTTGTATGTCATTCCCGATCCGCCACAAGCGGAATCGGGAATCCAGTAAAAGGAAAATAAAGCCTGGATTCCCGCCTGTCCGAGCGCCGGCCAGGGCCTCCGCGGGAATGACAAAAAAGCGGACAATGAACCAGCACTGAAGGTGATTTTCATGACGGAAAAACAGATTAAAACAGCTTACCGCCTGGCGCGCGGACAATATGCGCGCTTGGGAGCGGATACCGAGCGCTGCCTTGCGCAACTGCAAAAAATCAAAATTTCGCTCAACTGCTGGCAGGGGGATGATGTCACCGGCTTTCTGAATGAATCCGGCCATGCCGGCGGTTTGGTCTGCACCGGTTCCTATCCCGGCAAAGCGCGGAATGGCGGCGAATTACGCGCCGATCTCCGGCAGGCTTTAAGCCTGATTCCCGGGAAACACCGGGTTAATCTGCACGCCATTTACGCCGAGCCGCGGGAACAGAAAAAAAACCGCAGCGAACTTGAGCCGCGCGATTTTGCCGCCTGGATTGAATGGGCGCACGATAATAAACTCGGCCTGGATTTCAACGGCACATTTTTTGGCCACCCCCTGGCCGCTTCCGGTTTTACCCTGGCCAGCCGGAATGAGACGGTCCGCAATTTCTGGATAGAACACGCCGTCGCCTGCCGGCGCATCGGCGCGGCTTTTGGAAGACAGCTCGGAACGCCGTGCGTGACCAACATTTGGATTCCGGATGGCTTTAAGGACCTGCCGGTTGACTGCCGGACTCCGCGGGAAATCCTGAAAAAATCGCTTGATAAAATTTTTACCGAAAGATTCAACCCGAAATACCTTCTTGATTCAATTGAGGGCAAATTGTTCGGTATCGGCTCGGAAGCCTATGTCGCCGGTTCATACGATTTTTATCTGGGTTATGCCGTTGCCAACAGAAAAATGCTCTGTCTTGACATGGGGCATTTCCATCCCACCGAATCGGTGGCCGACAAACTATCGGCGCTTTTATTATACCTGGACAGCATCCTGATCCATGTCAGCCGCGGCGTGCGCTGGGACAGCGATCACGTCGTCATCCTTTCGGATGAACTGCGCGCCATGGCGGAGGAAATAGTCCGCGGCGGCTTCCTGGGCCGCGTAAAGATCGGGCTGGATTTCTTTGACGCCAGCATCAACCGGCTTGCGGCGTGGGTGATCGGCGCGCGCAGTGTGCTAAAGGCTTTCCTGATTGCCCTGCTTGAACCGGCCGCGACACTGCGCCAGGTGGAAAACAAGGGGGATTATACCCGCCGCCTGGCCCTGCTGGAAGAATTGAAGACACTGCCGGCCGGCGCAGTCTGGGAGGAATACTGCCGGCGCCAGGGAGTGCCCGGCGGAAAACAATGGATAGACGAAATCAAAAAATACGAGCGGGATGTTTTGACGCGGCGGAAAAACTGACCGCCAATCCGGAAACAAATATGAAACTGAAAATTGTGTTCGGCTTTGACATGGAGACCGACATCGGCAGCTGGACGCCCTTTTACGAAGGCTTGCTCAAAGGCACCCCCCGGATTTTGTCAGTGCTTGCAAAACACAAGATCAACGCCACATTTTTTTTTGTGGGCGACGCCGCCCGCCAGTATCCGCAGATCGTTAAAATGGCGGACAACGCCGGACACGAGGTGGGCTGTCATACGCTTTACCATGAAACCATCGGCGACGAGCTTTTTCCCATTCCCGGTTTGAAGCCCGTTTTGCCAGAGGAATGTTATCACCGGATAGAAGTTGCCGCGGCGGCGGTCAAAAAGGCTCTGGGAAAAAAAATAACCTCGTTCCGCGCGCCGCGCCTGTGGGGAAGCACCGCCATGGTCAACGCCCTGGAAGACCTCGGCTTTACCGCGGACGCCTCCTATCCCCTCTACTTTTACGGAAAGCGTTTGGTTCCCTATCATCCCAGCCGGAAAGACTGGACCAGGAAAGGCAATCTGAAAATCCTTGAAATCCCCAATTTCGCCGACATGACCATCAAAAGCACGGACCGCTACGGCCGTGACCGCGACCAATGGCCGCTATTCAGGACAAAGGGGGCCGCGGCGCTGATGAAACACATTGACAACATGCTGGTATTCCATGAACAGAAAAAACTTCCGCCAGTATTCTGCTTTTACATGCATCCCTGGGAGTTTTATGAAATGCCCCGGGGATTGATTCATTTCGGCGAAGGGTCGGTCAAGCCGGACCAGTTCATTGTCAAAAATTGCGGCCGGGCCGCGGTCCAGGAGCTTGACCGGCTGATTTCACTCTTAAAACTGCGCGGAGCGGAGTTCTGCTCCTGCCGCGAGTTGACCCGCGTGTTTTCGGCCATTAATCATTGAACTTTGTGAACGGCTCCTGGGGTCTTTCCGGCGCGGCGACCGCGCATTCCTTCAAGAAACGCAAAGCCTGAACAATTTCGTGAAGCGGGTCCTTTTTGCCGGCAAAGAACTCTTCCAGCGATATCCAGCCGGAGAATCCGTTGTGTTTCAAGGCAAAGAACAGCTCCAGGTAATCAACCATGCCGTAGTCCATGGGCGACAGGCTGTGTTCCCATGCCAGCCTTTTCGGCAATCCTTCCTCATAAGCCCCGCTGGGCCGGTAAAATAAATTCTTGGCGTGCACATAAGCCAGATATTCCCCCAGAATTTCCACGGAAGCGCGCGGCCGCAGAAAACCTTCCAGGACCGTATTGGCCGGATCATAAATCACGCCCACATAGCGGCTGTCCAAGCCCTCCATGATCTGCCGCGCGCAAGGGGCTGAGGCCGCCACGCTGCCGCCGTGCATTTCCACAACATAACGCAACCCGTATTCTTTTCCCATGGGCGCCAGCCGCTCCAGCCCCTCCCGCGCGCGTTTCAACAGGGTTAAATAAGAATCCCGCTGGTGCAGGGTTTCATCAAAATTATACCCAAACCAGGGATGCGCCACGCGCAGCATTTTTCCGCCGGCCCGGCTCACCGCCTCGCTCCACTGTCTCATTTCATCAGTCTTCCACAATTTGCCGGCGTTCAAATACCCCAAAACCTCCAGCCCGGCGTCATTGGTCATTTTTTTCATTTCCGCCGCCATTTTGGCCGCGTCCGGCAGGCCCTTCAACCCCCATTCAATCCCGTCCGCGCCGGACTTTTTGCTTAACTGCACAATTTCTTTTTCACTGATATTTTTCAGACTGTTCGTATTGACCGCGTATTTGAATGTAGTCTTTTTTTTCATTGTTATTTGTTTCCTTTCGTCCTTCTGCGCAAAGATTCATACATGTTAAATATTTCCGGTTTTCTGCCGGTAAAAGAACAGAACTGACAGCGGTAGCGCCCGTTCCTTTCCACCAGGTGGACCTCAACATCCCTCTGCAGACATTTCGGGCATCGCAAGGGCGCCAGACTCGGCCCCCAGGCTTTCTTAAATGGCGGCCGGAAAGTAAAAACATTTTTCCCGGCCGATTCGGTCAACTTCCGGCCGGACTGCCCCTGCAGGACAAGGCTGGTGACAAATGTTGCGCCATCAACCAGCGGAGATTTTTTTTCCAGGCTGATTTCATAAAAAGCTTGAAAAACATTGCCTTCCCTGGCAATGGCCGTCCAGCCGGCCTGACTGCCTTCCAGGGCAAGGGAAAAATCATGACCGGGAAAATACACTTCCGCCCGGCGGGCGTTTTCCAGAACGAGTTCGCGTTTCCGGTGGGCATAGCGCAAAACTTTTTGCCGGTGTCCGCCCTGGACGGCAAGGAATATTCCCTTCAAATTGCCGGGAATATCGGTGCTGCCCCAGGTCCCGCGGAAATATTCGCAAAATTCAATTTCTTCTGTTCCCCCGGAGGGACGCCGGATGGTCCGGCGCGTGACAATTTTTCCGTCATTATGGATTGTGACGGAGATTTCCAGGACAAAGCGGACGCCGGCCAGCGAGATTTTTTTCGGCTGATAAACAACTTGCAGGGCCATGTCAGCGCGGACAATTTTCTTCACGGCAAAGTCTTCCTCGGCCAGGTCCAGCGTTTTATCCTTGTATTTGAACATGCCCTTGCAGATGGAGGTGTAACGGTGATGATTCTGAATGAGGAAAGGATAATTCATGTCCCAGAGATTTTTGGTGTCAATGCCGGCTTCGGCCGAAACCATGGCGGCGTAAGGCCTGAGATCCAGGACCGCCCCGCCCCGGTCAGGCGCCATCAGCAGGCGCATGTTCCTGTCCAGATACCAGAAATATTTTTTCCCGGAGGGATGGCGGATATCCTTCCAGCAGGCGGCGGCGGGCGGGGTGCCGCCCTCAAATCTTTTCCAGAACCATTGTCCGAATTCCGCCATGGAAACGTTTTTGACCGCCCCCCGGCGCACCTGCTCTCCCAAAAAATCCACATAGGAAAAAAATACCCTGGCAAATTCCTTCGGCGATTCGTCAAAAACATGGGGACTATTTACGGTAAACGGGCCGCACGTCTCAAAAAACTGATAATAGGCATAGCCGTTGTTGATTTCAGCCTGCCGCATATATTGCTCAAAAAACCTTTTCGTATAATCAATATTGCCGGCCCAGACGCTTTTACTGCGCATTTCATCCATGGGCTGACTGCTGAAAAAATCGTCGCGGCTGTCAAAGGACATCATCAAGTCGCGGTTAAGATGCGGCAGGCAGACCACTTCCAAGCGAGGATCATTTTTTCCCGCAGGCCGCAGCGTGTTGTCCGCCGCGGGCACCCAGGGCCACCAGGGGCCCCCTTCGGTAAAACAGAGCCATTCCAGGTCAAAATAACGGTGGCCATGCAGAACATTGAGGCCTTCTTCAAAGCAGGCCGCCATCACGGATACCAGGGCCGGCGAAGCCTTTTTAAGCTGGGCAATGGAAAAGGCGTCCAGGTTGAAAAAGGCCGTCGCTTCCATCGGAGCATCAAAAGTCTGCTCATACAGCCGCACCATGGCCCGGGCCAGCTTTTGTTTGGCGCGCCGCGAAAAATAGCAATAAAAACCGGGCTGTTCGTCTATCCGCTGCTCGGCGAGCATCTGCCGGTCCGGGGTAAGCCAGAGAACTATTTCGTCTTTGTATTCTTCTTTCAGTTGTTTTAACAGCCGGACTGTGTCCGGACTTCTCATTTCCGATACGCCCACAAAATGAGTTACCCTGAGGGATGCCTGGTGGGCATGGTCTATCATCCGCCGGCAGGCAACATCGTGCTTTCGGTTATAAGCGAGGATAAAATTTAAAAAATTATTATTCACCCGCCAATCACTTCCCTTCCGAGGGCATGTTGGCCCTGGCACATAATGGTCCCTTGCAATGGATCTTCCCGTTGAACTTTCTTCCCTTCTGCTGCGCCTGTTGAGCCACATCATAATTAAAGCCGATGATCCGCAGTCCTTTTTCAATGGTATTCGCATAAATGACCTCCATGTCATTATAATGCGGTTGGGAAAGGTTAATTCCGGCCAAATGTTTCATTTCGCTCATATGCGGGATATAATGCGAACCCTTTCCGCAAAAATGGATCATCCCGCCGCCAAAGACGTCAAAAACTTTCTGATCATACGGCCGGATAAATTCCGCATACATTTCCGGGGAAAAATTCATGGCCGAATCGTCGCGCAGCATGATATGCCCCTTTACCATCATCCCCCACTGAACGCTGTAATCCCGGCCAAACAACGGCATTATAGCGTCCCACTGTTTCATAAAATAAATATACGTATCCGTTACAACCGCAAGCAGTTTTTTTACCAACTCGGGAGAATCATAAACGTCCAGAAACAGGGAGCTACCCCACAGCATTTCAACAACATCCATCGGCCCCTGAAAGTCGGGATGATAGAGATGAACATATTTTTTTATTTTGGGGTAAGATTTTGTTGCCTCAAGAAAGTATTCGGCAAATGCGAAAACTTTTTGCATCAAGCCGATTTTTTTACGGGGAATTCCGTTATCAACGATGGACTTGACTTTATCTTTCCGCCCGAACGGGATGGCGGTCGGCAGTGTATTGGCGCTATCATCAAGGTAAAACATCTCTGCCCCGAAGACGGAAGGAAGAATGCCGGTTCCATAGTTTGAACGAATGTTGAGAATATCGCCGCCGCCGATTTCAAGCGCGTCCGAAACCATTTTCAGCTCGCGGAGGAGCATTTTATCAAAACCATCGGCCCGGATCGCTGCATTGATACCGATTGTGGGCCATGGCACGCGGGCGGGATACTTGTTTTTCCGCTCCGTAATAAAGATATCGGCGCCTGTTTTACCGTCATAAAATTCCTTCCAGCGGCAGTACAGGTTCCGTTCTTCTTCTTCGTTGATCCGCGATTCAAGATCCTCTAGAAAAGCCTTCAGCATACGACCTCCTTTTTTAACTACGAACAGGTGAAACAATAGTAGAGAACAGCGGGAGAACAAGCAGAAAAACGTCTGAAAACTGTTGCTGAAATTACCGCTCAATTTTGCGATTGACAATGCCGCCAGTCCGGCAATGATTTGGCAGATTACTACTGAAAAAACATGAAAGAAACGCTTCAAACGCGGTTCAGGCAGACAGTTGTATAAGGCAATCCACATAAGATAAGGAAATAAAATGAGCAAAGATAAAATCAAGGTTGGAATCATCGGACTGGGCGCCATAGGAGACGTGCATGCGGACGCTTACCGCGCCGCAGCTGGGGCCGAAATCGCGGCCGTTTGCGATATTTCCGACGCGCGGCTGGCCGAAATCGGCGAAAAATACAAGATCAAACAGCGGTTCAATGACTACCGCGACCTGCTCAAAACGGATGTGGAAGCCGTCAGCGTCTGTGTGGGCAACAAACTGCACCGCGAAGTTGCCTTGGCCGCCCTCAAAGCCGGGAAACACATCCTCCTTGAAAAACCAATGGCCATGAACGCCGCCGAAGCCGCCCAGATTGTGGCGGCCGGGAAAAAAACCAAAAAAATCATTCAGATCGGCATGGTCAGACGGCAGGCACAACAGGCCAAAATCGTAGCAGACTATGTCCGGAAAGGTCTGTTCGGCGAAATCTATCATCTGCGCGCGGTGTTGATCCGCCGGCGCGGCATCCCTGGTCTTGGCGGCTGGTTCACCACCAAAGCCGCTTCCGGCGGCGGGCCGCTCATTGACCTGGGCGTGCACTGGTTTGACGTTTCAATGTATATCAGCGGACTCTGGAAGCCGACCAGCGTCAGCGCCATGAACTATGCCAAATTCGGCAAAGACATGCGCAATTACCGGTATGTAAGCATGTGGGCCGGCCCGCCAAAATACGATGGCGTGTGCGATGTAGAGGATTACTCCGCAGGCCTGGTGCGGTTCGGCAAAAAGGCCTCCATGGTCTTTGAGATAGCCTGGGCGGCCAACACGGAAGACGCGGCGTTTATTGAAATCCTCGGCGACCAGGGCGGCGCGCGCCTCTTTGACGGCAAGCCATTGACCATTTTCACCGAACACAACGGGCAGATTGCAAATATTTCGCCGTTAAACAATGATTCCGTAAATATGTTTCATTCCCAGGCCAAGGTGTTCATCAAAGCCTGCCGGGGAGAATGTCCGCCGGCCGCCACGGCTGAAGAAGGTTTGACGGTCATGAAACTGATTGACGCCGTCTATGCCTCCAGCGCAAGCGGACGGGAAGTTTCCATTTAACCCGCATATTTCATGAGCGGATTACCGATTATGAAATATGTGCTTTGGCTGTCCGCCACTGGCGGATAGCCAAAGTTTCGGCGCGGCGCAAAATACGCCTTGCTCAAGATTAGATCAGGGTATCAATCCCGTTTTTATCTAAAGATACGTTTTATGGGCGGGTAATTTTCTGTTTGGCCAGGGCAAGCTTTTGCGAGAATGTTCCCTTCTTAAAATTGGATACCCAGCGTCTGAGGATGATCCAGCCTCCGAAGCGAATAATGGAGTTCCGCCAGTTGCGGTACCACTTGCGCCATCCGAACGTGATATTGCCGAGCGAAAAGATCATCGCCGGAAAAATCAATATATTCAGGATGATGACAAAAAAATACCTGAACCGGTAAAAACGCCCCATGATCTTGCGCAAGGCCGTCTGCATATCCTCCGGCGTAAGCGGCGCATCAGGCTGGAACAGCGGAAAGTTGCCGTCATAATATTCCCACCCAATGCTGTCTTTCGGAAAAATCCGGTTCTGGGCCGCAAGCCGCGCCGTCATTTCCGTTCCGGGCAGCGGAACAGGCAGGAGCAGCTGAATTGTATCAAGCCTCGCCTTCCTGATAAACGTTCTGAAATGTTTTACGCGCTCTTTCATTGACATCTCCAGCCGCGCGTTTTCAGGAAGCGGATAACCGAAAATGAACATGCCATGAACAAGAAAACCGGCTTGGTGATACAAGCGCGTCATTTCCAGCATGTCTTCCGGCCGGATGTGTTTGTTCATGGCCGCCAGTTCCGCGGCAATCGGCGACTCAAATCCAATGCAGATTTTATTGATGCCCGCCGCGTGCATCGCTTTCAATAATTCCGCGTCTTTCGCCCGGTCCAGCCTGATCTGGACGGTGATATCAAGATTTATGCCGATCGCCTTTTGATAGTCGGTCAGCATACTGCAAAGCCGCAGGGTATCCTCACGCTTATGCCCGAATAAATCGTCCACGATGAAAAAATGCCGGGCATTGTGCGTTTCCAGCGTCATGGCGATCTGTTCCACCACCCGTTCCACGGGCATCGCGCGCGGTTTCCCTTTAACCGTGCAGAATTCGCAGTTCATCCCACAGCCGCGAATCCAGCCGACGGGGTAAAGGGCAATCCTGGCATAGCGGACAAGATCAAAGTCGGGAAGCGGCAATTTATCAAAGTCGGTGATGGGCGCACGTTCTTTGGTCTGCATGAGTTCTCCGGCGCGCATGAATGCTATGCCGTCAATTGCGGCAGGATCCCCTCCCCTCCGAATTACGCCGAGCAGTTCGCCGATGGTTTCTTCCCCTTCACCGATCACAACATAATCAATGCCGCTTGCAAGCGCCGCGCGTATGTTCTCGCCGGTAAAATGCTGGCCGCCGGCGATCGTTGTGACGCCCTTCTGCTTGTAGAAATGCGCCAGTTCGTGCAACCGCGGAATCGTGCTGCTCAAGCCACCGTAAAGGCCCACCACATCCGCCGGCCGGATGGTCTGGAGAGTGTTGTGGTCGGGCAGACCAGCGCTGTCCCGCGGACCAAACTTGCGGTAATTATTTTCATCAATTACTTCAACATCCCAGCCTTCCATTCTGCTGACCACGGTCGCCACGCAGACCGGACCCAGCGCCGTTGTCAGCCGCGCTATTCTGGAATAAATATTGAACGCGGGAAAAGCCGGAACAATCATCCTGAAACGCATTCTGTTTGTTTTCATGCTTTAAACACCTCAATCCTGGTCATAATCAAATCCGCCGGCTGTCGTAGGCCCAATGCATGAGCGCCTGTCTCTGCCTTTTCCGGCAATTTAGGTCCCCCTGGCGGCAATTCTTTTTAAGCTGGGCAATGTGTCTTTTGACGGCGTTCCATCTTTTAATCTGGCGTTCATCGTCCGGGCACCGTCGGCCCAGGTAATACCGGCAATACCATTGAAACCATCCCCGGGGATCCTCGCGATAAATCCAGCCTTTTTGTTTCCAATATGACAACGGTTGCGACGCGTTCACCCCGAAGTGGTTCAAATCAGGATCATGATGGTCATGGCAAAGCTTTGCTTTGCGGAACCATTCCCTTGGAAATTCCCGCCGGCAATCGGTCATGTATTTGCCGCCAAAAACCCCCAGTTCCAGCATCTGTTGCGGCGTCAATTCCGGCCGGAAATCAGGATGGAAATCACGGCCAGCCGGCTCGGTCAGAAAATAAACATATTTTTTCTGCATCAGGTCCGTGACAACGATTTTTTGCTTTCTCATGCAAAAATCTCCCGCGGATGGCGGCCAGCATTTTACCGGCCATTTATGCTCATTTCATCCCAAATCATCCCCAGTGATCAAAGGCATGGCATTCAGCTCTTTACGCAGGCTCGGACTTCATCCTGAATAATCCTGAATACGCTCAATTTTCATCGCCGGGTTACAGAGTTGGGAATGTTTGCGGCATGCATCAGACTGATCCCCGCCTTACGGGGCGATAACCTGAACCCAATGGAAATACTATTATGTTTTCTCATTTGTATGTGACGTAGATATCTGGCCTGCATTGTCGCCGCGTTCTCGTATAGCCTCTTTGATATTGCCAAGACTCAAGAAAAGAATTCCGAAGAGTGCAAGCCAGACGCCACCAGTTAAGAATTCGAACCTGCCCGGGACAATGAGAGCGGCGATAATAGTAATACATCCACCCCATAACAGAATCCCGCCACAAATTCTATCCAGCAATATCCATCTCATCAGTTTTTGCCGGCTCTGATAGTAATCCCTGACAATAACAGCCGTGATCAGTGTGCCAAAAAGAAATGCAAGAACCAACCTTACCCATATCATTTTGTCCCCCTTCCTTCTCTATAATGCTTAACGCTACGGTTCACCGAACAGATTCGATGCCGTCGATAAGTTTACTTCTTTGGCGGCTTTCTGCCCGGGTCGCCGGGGAGCCCGCCGGGGAGCCACTTCTCAGGCCAGGGGCCTTCAACACCGACATTAGGGCGACTGTGCATATCGCCATAGGCCCTTCCGAATTCCTGACGCCGTGTCTCGGACCACGACGACGCGCCATCAGCCAACACCAGAATCACAGGATACGACCGACTGGCTCTCTTGTCCAGGAATGTCATCAGTTCTTGGAAGCTCGTCAGCTTGCCTTCAGGTGTAACGATGGAGTCTTTTGTAATCTCCACCCTCTGAACCTTGACTGGCTCGACAAGCGTATTGGTGGCTATCATATAGGCAGGAAGGTTGTAATTCCAACCGTTGGCCCTGAATTGAAGACGGTGACCGTCATTGGCCACCACTTCTGCGGCAAACACCCGTCCGTCAGTTAGATTTACTGTTTTTTGCTTTGCAGAGATCTGAGAATCAAACCTATCAGTCTCCTCGCCAAACGGCAGCGATATTTTAAATGTTGTTCCGAAAACTTCATCACGCACCATAGCGCCTGTAGGCCACTGCATGCTGAAAATATCGTCCGAAAAATTAGGATCATTGGCTACAATGTTCAAGCCTTCGTAGGTAATTAATGATTTCGGCTTCCCATCCCTGCCGACCGCGTAAAAAGCGGCTTTCTTAGGATAGAAAACCCCCGGGGCAGGCTCAATCAGTTCCCCGACAACGCATTCGTGACTGCTACCACTACAAGGCATGACTATCTTATAGCCCAATAGCGCATAATTACGGGAAGGGTCTAAAAACCAATCTGTTCTAGCCTGCGCGAGCCCCCATCCTTGCGTATTGCAGGATGAGTCTTGAATCCGGCCTGTTCTAACTGGATATTCTTTTAAAGTCAGTTGTACACAGGCAATCCCATTATAGTTTGTGGAAAAAATGTAATTTGTAGAAACAATGCTAAAACCGGCGCTATTGGTCATTCCCTTGATCAGTTCTATCAGTTCCGAAAGACGCATTTTTCGCCCTTCTTCAACTCCGTAAAGCGACGCAAGCCAGCCGCTACCACAGTCGGCAACGCTCATGTTAGGCCTGTCGCCAGTAATTCTGCCACGGGGACAAACATTCTTATGTTCCAATAGAACCTTATCTGGAACGCGTTCGAGAACTTGCCCCACCTGGCCATTGTAGGTAATAACACAACTATCTGTGAAGAAGGGCTTCGCTCCATTTATCCAGCGGGATCTCCGATGTTGGAAGTCTATTCTCATTTTACTGTCCGGTTTTCCGTCAAGCCACATGGTCAAATTGGCATCTCCCGCATCCTTCCACTGCCCCATGGATTCATCCCAAAACATCTGAGTTTGCCGGGCAGTGACCGTTAAATTACGAAGCTGACTTTCGCTTGCCGCAATGATCTTGGCAAGATTATCCACAGATAGAACTGCTTCATCGCCTTTCGAACACAACGTTGAACACGCAAAAACCAAAGAGATCAAAGATAGCCGCAATACGTCCTGCATCTTTGTAAACTGCCCAATCCTTTTAAGGTTTATGCTCACTGCTACCTTTTGTCACAACGGTGAGATGAGTGACTTTTTCGGGCGCGTGCCGCCGGACAAATTCCATCCGCTTGCCGCCGCAAAATGTTTGTTCTGCAATTTTCATTTATAAGCCATATTGCCGATATGTTGGATCAGACTTCCACAAGTTCGGCTTTGGCAACAGGACGAGGGGGCCGATGGCCGGAATGGCGAATATCCTCAAGATGTAATTCAATGGCCTCGGAAATAAGATTTACCACTTCGTGCTCTGTTTTTGCGGCCGCAACGCATCCAGGCAAATCGGGCACGTAAGCTCCGTAACTGTTTTTTTCTTTTTCGATAATGACAGTATATTTCATAATTACTCCTTCTTATCTTTCAGCCCCGCTTGTTTTAATACGCTATTCAATGTTCCCCTCGGCATATCCACGCCGGGATGGCCGGCTACCGTAACCGTGCCAGGCTTGGTTGCATGATGAAACTGACGATGACTTCCAGTAATACGAACAATGAACCAACCATCATGGTTCAGCATTTTAATCACATCCCGTATTTTCACGCAATAATTCTTTCATTATAAATCAAAAAAGGCCGGCGCGACATCAGACCATCACTTCCAATTGACGGGTTTCGACGGTCAAGGGCATGCCTTGTTCGGCGCGCACTTCCAAACAAAGAGCAATGGCTTCCTGAATATTTTTCAATGCCGCATCCTTGGTTTTGCCCTGGCTCACACAGCCGGGAATGGAAGGACATTCCGCAATCCAAACGCCGTCTTCATCGCGATCAATGGTAATATTGAATTTCATAATCTCCTCAAATCTATTTTATTAACACTTTTTTGAATGTATATCATACTTTTACCGAAAATCTATAGCAAATTTTATGACTTTCAGCAATGCCATAACTTGTGGAAACTCAATTCGTCTTTGTCAAATCTACGACATCACAAGCCGACGATATTTTTATCCGCCTTCGCGGAAATCCACGCGGTTCATCCCTTGAATGAATGCTGATAATGCTATTCACCATAGTCTCTCGTCCGAGGGACGACGGTAAAGCTTCGGCGGATTTCGCCATCTGTTCAGACTTCAGTTCATGGGGTTCAACACTATGCCTTGCCCGCCGCTTTTTAGGCCTCATCGGAACCCACACGGCATCAGGCGAAGCCCGAACATGGCATACGACAGAAGTTCTTCGGTGCTGAGGTTGTTTCTTCCCTGGCACTGAGCCGCTGTCCTGATCACTCCGAGCGCCTGTTTGAACATTTACGTCATGTCAACCGCCTCCAGATTCAATGGCTTAAGCGAGCAACCAGCCGGATTACCGGCCAAGGTGATTGACAAAAGTGATGATTTAATATTTAGTGATTGAGTTTCTGCATTCTACATTTTACATTTGTTCAGGGAGAGGTGGCCCGCCTGCATCGCTATGCGAAGCATTGCGGGCAGGCTGCCTGTCCGGCGTAGCCCGTAGGGCGAAGACGAAACCCGCCTTTGTTTGGAAACTACGGCGGGCAGGGTGGCTTGCCGCGAGGACAACTCGCAGTGAAACGGAGAGGTGGCTGAGTGGTCTAAAGCAACGGTTTGCTAAACCGTGGTACTGCTCACGCGGTACCGGGGGTTCGAATCCCCCCCTCTCCGCCATCCTACGCTCTGCGCCCCTTACGTTGTTTGGGGCTTGAGCTACGGATGGCAAGCCATGCACTGGAAAAGAATAACATATTTAAAACCGGATCTGGCCACGCATTCTGGCATAAACGCTTTCTTGAATAATGCCCGAATCCGCAATCGGGCGTGAATTACAGATCAAAATAGTCTGTTTTCCATGCGCCTGCCTTTGCGGGATACGCCTGCGTCTTACTTATTTGATATATATACCCGAACCCAGCCACAGCGTTTGGTCAATCCTTAACACATATCCGAGCTTACGCCCCTCTTTTCCGGTGGCAGGATCATTCCAGCCGAACTCAACAAAACCTTGCCCGTCTTTAGCCGCGGTATCCCGCAATTTTTGAATGACGAGCACTCCGGCGCTGTCCTTTTTATCGGTTAAATCCTTGCCGACCAGCTTTGGCGTATAGCCGTGCGCCAGACAAACACAGTTGAAATCATAAGCGTAAATATACAATTCGCCGCCCGCGCGCACGAACTTGCCTTGCGGATCGGAAAACTCCTTTAGGGCCGCCTCTTTGCCAACCTGTTTGACATACGCCGCGGCCTCCTCAACAAACTTAACCATCTCTTCCCTGGAAATGGCTTTCGCCGCACCAGCCGATGCGGCTTCCGAAGCGATGTTTTGCTGTTGCGCGGCTATCGCGCCGGCAACAAAAAGCGACCATACCAATAATTGCATTTTGCGCACCTGATTTTCCTCCAAATAAAAATTACGTTTGCCGACAATACTTTAGTGAAAACAGACAAATTGTTATGGAAAACAGTTTATCCCGAAGGGCAATTCAGTCAAATTATTTTTGTGAAAATAATTTCTAAATATTAATTTTGACTTTCTAATTATTTTCTAATACATTAACAACCAAATCAATGCTTACTAAAAAACAAAAAGGCGTCTTGGACTTTATTGAGAAATACAGAATCAGGAAGGAATACGCCCCTTCCCTGCATGAAATACGCGAGCATTTCAAACTCTCCTCTGTTTCCACTGCTCATTATTACGTTTCAAGGCTTCATGACTTGGGATATTTAAGCAAAAAAAACAAAAAGCCCCGCGCCATATACATCCAGACGAAGGAACGCTTGGTCAACATTCCTCTTTTGGGCCTGATTGCCGCCGGCCAGCCAATTGAAGCAATACAAAACAAGGAGACCATTGCCGTGCCGCAAAGCAAATTGCTCCGCACCGGCGAATTTTTCGCCCTGCGGGTTGCCGGCAACAGCATGATCGACGAAAACATCAAGGATGGGGATATAGTTTTAGTCCGGAAACAAAACACGGCCCATAATGGACAAAAAATCGTCGCATTAATAGACAATTACGAGGCAACCCTTAAAAAATATTACAAAGACCGGGGGGCCGTAAAATTAATACCGGCCAATAAAACCATGGCGCCGATAACCATAAAAAAAGACCAAGAGTTAACCATTCAGGGAATTGTAATTGACGTAATCAGCACCGATGACAGATTGCGGACAACAGAAATCGCAACTGCCGATGATTTTGCAAGAAACCCGCGGCTCCCGCTTAATAAAATTATCTTAGGCGATGCGGTCAAGGAATTAAGGAAACTTCCGGGGAACACTTGTGACATCATTATTATTGACCCCCCTTATAACATCGGCAAAGACTTCGGGAACAATATCGATAAAAGGGAATTATGCGAATATGTATCATGGAGCAAAAACTGGATCAATGAATCCATAAGAATAGCAAAGCCGACGGGCACAATTTTTATATACGGATTCAGCGAAATCCTCGCTCATTTATCCGTTGAAATACCGATCAATAAAAGATGGCTTATCTGGCATTACACGAATAAAAATGTGGCTTCATTAAATTTCTGGCAGAGAAGCCATGAATCTATTATTTGCGCCTGGAAAGACCGTCCCCTTTTCAACAGAGATGATGTAAGAGAGCCTTATACGGAAGGGTTTCTAAACGGAGCGGCCGGGAAAACAAGAAAAGGCACATTAGGCCGGTTCAGCAGAACTGGCAGGGAAACAATCTACAATGCCCACGCGAACGGCGCTTTGCCAAGAGATGTCATTAAAATACCGGCGCTGGCCGGCGGAGCGGGAATGATTGAAAGATGGTTTTTGTGCAAAACGTGCGACGACGTTTTCCAGCCCAGGAAATTAAAAGAGCATATAAATCACGAGATTATCAAGCATCCAACGCAAAAACCATTAGAACTGACCAAAAAACTGATTAAATCGGCCATGCCCAAGAAAAGCGGAATTATATTGGCGCCCTTCGCGGGAAGCGGTTCGGAATGCGTCATGGCAAAGGAACTCGGATTATCCTACATCGGCTTTGAAATAAATCCTGACTATATAAGAATTGCAGACAAATGGCTGGATAACACGAAATACGCCCATGAATTATTTTAAGATTTCATCAATTTCTTTCTTTTTATCCTCAAAAGCACAGCGGGTGAAAACAACAAAACCATTAGAAAATCTCTTTAAGTTTTTATTATCGCGGAATCGCAGATAAGGCAGTCGGTATTCACCATTTCTTTTTTGGGGGTTTCTGAAACAACTTTCGTTTGGAACGTCATATTCAATATCTATAAATTCACCTTCAATTTGCTTTTGTGTTTTTTTACTCTGTCGGACTTCTCTGCTAAAAGAAATTTTCTTTACCTGGTAATTTAAAATATGCCCGCGATAATTAACCTGAAAATCGGCCCCCTGATGATCAAGCTCGGCCGACATCTTAACGCAATTTTTGCCAAAAACAGACTCAGCGACATATCCGGCATGAATTTGGGTTATAATGCTCGCCCAAGTGCGATAAATTCTTGCGGGCAATCCACGATAAAAACATTTTCTGCACATTGTTATTTTTCTTCTGAACTTCTCAATATCGGTTTTATTGACATGCAAGTATTCTCTATAAAATTCATCGTATTCCAAAAATCTTTTTTCATCCCAATATACTTTATAAAGCAAAACAATTGCCTGAATTTCTTTTGGCAAATCCATCTCAACAATTTTAATGGACCTATATCTTTCGCGATAGGCACTTAAACTTACTGATCCTAAAAATTTTTCAAATTTCTCTAATGAAAACATGGTTTTTCTTTAACTAATCAGCGTTACTTTTCATAAGGTGTTGTGAGTATATTTCTTATATGTTTATTTGCAACGAGATTCCAAGCCGGGGCATGCCTACCCGGAAATAACTGCTCGCGCCAGATGGGATATTAAGGAACGCAGCCATGGCCTTGCTTATCAAGAGAACGCCCGATACTGCCGAAAAGCTCGCGATCCTGTCGCGTGATTCGCAGTATGACCTGGCCTGCGCCTGCGGCACAAAGGATGACGAACACCGCCGCCGTTCAAAAGACGATAAATGGGTCTATCCGGTCATCCTGCCCAACGGCGGCACAACCTATCTTTTCAAGACGCTCCTTTCCAACGCCTGTGTCAACAACTGCAAATATTGTCCCTTGCGGTCCGGCTCCGACACCAACCGTTGTTCGCTTAGCCCCGAGGAACTGGCCGGGACCTTTCTGGCTTATTACCGGGCCCGCAGGGTGAGCGGACTTTTTCTGAGCAGCGCGGTTACCGCCAACCCCGATGCAACAATGGAGCGCATCAACCGCACGGCGCTGATCCTGCGCAGAATGCAATTCAGGGGCTATATCCACTTGAAAATCATTCCCGGCGCGGCGGAAGAGGCCATCCGCCAGAGCCTCGCCCTGGCCAGCGCCGTCTCGCTGAACATTGAGACCGCCGGCGAAGACAACTTCAAAATCCTGAGCACAACCAAGGACTACCGCCGCGACATCATCCGCCCGATGCAACTGATCAGCCGGCTGACCGCAAAGGGGGCTTGTTACCGCGGAGTAAAGCAGACTACCCAGTTCGTGGTCGGCGCGGCGCGCGAAACCGACCGGGAAATCATCCGTTATTCCTGGGGTTTATACAAGAAACTGGGCTTAAGCCGCGTTTATTTCAGCGCCTACCAGCGCGGAGCGGGTTCTGCCGATCTTCCCGGAGAAATATCAGGACTGACCAACCAGGATTTATTAACCCGCGAGCACCGCCTCTACCAGACGGACTGGCTCATCAGGAAATACGGCTTCCAAGCCGATGAAATTCCGGTTGACGCGGACGGCAATTTGCCGCTCGCGACTGATCCGAAGGAAATGTGGGCCAAAACTCACCCGGAATTCTTCCCCGTGAATATCAATCAGGACGACAAATACCGCCTGCTCCGCGTGCCCGGCCTGGGTCAGACGATCGTGGCGCGGATACTTGCCTTCCGGCAAAACAGGACAAAAATACGCGCGCTGGACGATTTGGGCAGGCCGGGCAAAATCCTTCAGAAAGCCCTGGCCTACGTGACCTTCTGATCACTTACTTTGCGCGGGGCACAACCGTGACCTCGGAGTGCGGTATTTCCTTTTCAAGATTCATTCGGATCCCGTCCATGACGCGCTGAATCTCCCCGAGCGGTTTGCGGGCGTCAAAGCCGAGAAATATCTCAATGAAAACATGCCGGCCGGAATAACGCGACCGCACACCATCCAGCGAGGCGTAGGCATAAAAATGACTGACCAATTGTTTTGTAATCAGCATCTGCAGGGGTTCCTCAAGGGAGCGGTCAAGCAAATCGCGGACCGAATGCCGGAGCAGGTGCCAGCCGCTGTTGATCATCAAGGCCAGCGTAAGGCAGGAAACAAACGGATCAAGATACATTATCCAGGCATGCGATATGGCCGTGCCCAGGACAAAATTGCAGAACATGCAGGTATTGGAAAGAGTTTTGACCGCAAACAGGCGGACTTGCGCATCTACCACCGGCGAAGGGGCGATCCGTTTGTGCCGCCGGCTCCGCCACCACAGGCGGCCGTTGATGATTCCAAAAACAAACGTGCAGACCATGCCCATCCAGATGCCGAAGCCATGCAACCGCACCGGATGCAGCAGACGATTGATGATCAAAAACACCATGATCAGCACGCTGGTCAGCATGAACAAGCCGATCATCAGGCTGGCCAGATTTTCAATTTTGCCCAGACCGTAATTAAACACGGCGCGGCTGTCGCGGCGCAGACGGCGCAGGGTAAGCCATGACAAGCTGACCGAGCAGAAATCCAGGAGCGAATTAAAAAAATCGGCTACCAGAACAAGGGAATTGGCCAGGACCACGGAAATGATGTTGAGCACCAGGCCAAGAAAGCAGGTAACAACGCCGGTCAGGGCGGTTCGCTCGGTCCGTTCGCGTTCCGAATCCGTCATGTTTTTCCCGTCTTTTCTGAAGCAGACATACTTGAATCCAAAATTTACAAGCGCGATCTGAGGTGACTGCCGACTGTGACCGCCAAACCGGAAAGAATCAGCAAACTGCCGACGGTCATGAAAAAATTGATATGTTCCCTCAGAATCGCGGCTGCAAAAACGGAGGCCAGCACCGGCTTGAGGAAAAACATCATGGAGGCCTGAAAGGCCGTGCAATGCTTTAATCCGTAATAATAGAGGCTATAGGCCAACGTGGTGCCGGCCAGCGTAATATAGAGCACCGGCAGCCATGCGTCCGCCAGCCCCCCGCCGCCATGCCGGAGGATGCTGACCAAGGCAAGGGGTAAAACCATCAGACTGCCGAACAAGGCCGAAAATCCCATCAATATAAAAACGCCATAGCGGGCTATAAAACGGCGGGAAAGGCAGATGCTCAACGCGAAAAAAATTGCCGAGGCAGTCATTATGCCCAGCGCGGCCAGCGACTGCATGCTGAACGCCCCGGATTCCCAGGCAAACAAAGCCACCCCGGCCGCGCCCAGCGCCAGGGCCGCCCATTTCTGGACACTCCACGGTTCGTTGTTGATAAAACGCGCAAGGATAATGACAAAAATCGGGTTGGCGCTGAAGACCACGGCGCAGGAAGCGGCCTTTTCAAAAACAAGGATTGCCAGGTGAAAGAGCGTGAGGGAGACGGCAACGCCCAGGGTGCCGTTGAGGGCAAACAAACCGAAGTCCGAAAGCTTCAGCCCCATCCCGCTTTTAAGAAACGCGGGCAGAGCAAACGCCAGAAGGATGATGCCGGTGAAAAAAAAACGGATGAAGACCATCTGGAACGGCAGCGCGTTCCGTCCGATTATTTTAGCGGCCACCTCCACGGTGCTGAAAAGGGCCACGCCCCCCAGCAAAGCCAGTAAGCCGGTGGTTTTTGTGTTCACCATGATTCTATTTGTCCGTCTTCTCTGTCATTCCCGCGCCTGCCCTGAGCAAGGCCGAAGGGGAAGCGGGAATCCAGAAAGAGCTATCAGGCCTGCCCACCTATACTCAAACGCCAACCAGCTCGGCTAAGGAATTTGGATTCCCGATCAAGTCGGGAATGACAACCAACACGGAATCCTTTATAAACCATGCAAACCGCATGGCAATAAGGTTGGAAGCTGATACTATTTCTTGTAGGATTTTTCAATCTTGGCCGCGACATCCCTGAAACCGATATCCACCTGGTATATTTCCTTGTAATACCGGTTGGCGGCCTGTTCAAAATCACCGGCCTTTTCCAGCAAACTTCCAAGCTGATAAAATATTTCCTTTTTAAGATCGTTCATTTCCGTCAACCCCTCGGCCGCTTTTTCCAGCTGTTCTTTTGCCAGATCAAACTGCGTTTTCTGCATAAAGCACATGCCGAGATAGTAAAGAGACTGGGTGTGAAACTTTGGATTGCGCTGAGCAAGTTGAAACTGCTGGACAGCTTCATTATATTGTCCATTTTCATAAAGCAATTTTCCGAACTCAAAACGAAGCAGCAGGTCATTGGGATACCGCTCAACCCGCATCTGAACGCTCTTGAAATGGAACTCATGTTTTTCTTTTTCTTTCGCGGCCGCGCCGGCCGTATCGCCGTTTTCCCGGCACTGGATTATCTCCGAGTCAAATTGTTTCAACTTTATATCCGCCAGGGCCTGGTCCAGCTGAGGATCGGCTCCGCCCAAGGCGCGCCGGCCCTCCTCCAAGACCCGCACCGCGGCGTCAAAACGGTTGTCCTGAACATACAGCCTGGCGAGCGCGCGGCGGTAATTGACGTTTTCGGGCTCGCGCTTGACCTTGGCCTCATTGTCCCGGATAAGCATCTCAACATTCTGTTCATCCTTGACAGATTTGCTGTCGGCCTCAAGCACCGCGGCCTCCTTGACGTCCTTGATGATTGAGCGATAGGTGCCGCCCTCTTTGGCGGCTTGATCCCAGCCGCCCTTGAGCATGGTATCGCGCGCCATCGCGTTTTTCAAGGCCTGCAATGCCCTGGCATCATTGGGCCGCAGGTCAAGAATTGTCTCAAAACATTTACGGGCTTCATCCGGCTGACTGTCCTCAATGTAGAGATTGCCGAGATCATAAAGCAGGCCCACATCCTGTTGGTAATATTCACGCGCCACGCTCAATGCATGGATGGCGACTTCCGGCATATCGGCTTTCCGCGCCGCGTCGCACAGCAGGCGGATAAAGAGCATGTTCAGGGGATCGGCCCGCAAAAGCTTCTCGGCCATGTTGAGCGCGCGCAGGGCGTCGCCGGCCCGCAGCGCCATTTTGGCGCTGATAAACGCCGGCAGGCCGGAAAGCGTGGCAGTTACATGAAAGAATTTCCCTCCCTTCTGGGTTTCATTCATGAATTTAATGCTTGTGGCGCGCAGAAATTTACGGCATTTAAGAAAGTGCGGTTCTATTTCCAGGACGGCCATGAACATATCCATGGCATACGGCAGGTTGTTGCGCTCCATGGCCACGAGCCCTTTGTCAAACAACTCGCGGGTGCGACGTGAAATATTTGCCTCTGATACTTCAGCCATATATAAAAAATCTTTTTTTAATCACGCTTTAAGCGTGATTAATTAAAAAATGAGGTTATATTTTCAATTTCGTTGTGTCAAGAATTAATAAATTAAAAGGTTAAGGCCGGCCATGCGCCATTCTCTTTTCAGCATTAAACCAGTTTCACCCGGCATTCTTGCCCTGCTTCTGCCGGTTTTGCTCTGCGGATCGCCAGCGGCCAAGGCGGCCAAGATCAAATCCTATGCCGATACCAGCCCAAAAACCACGGTATCGCTGAACCAGATGTCCGCCCGATGCGGGTTCCGCGCCATGACCGTGAACGGCAAACAGATAACCATGGCCGCCAAGTTCAACGTTCTTACCATGGAAGGCGACAGCCGCCGGGCAACATTCAACGGCACCGCCATCTGGCTCAATGGACCGCTTACCAGACGCTGGGGCTCGTGGTATATTCTCCAGACCGATATTGACCGCACCGTCCTGCCACTGCTGAACCCGAACAACGCGCTGGCCTCGGAAGAATATCAGATTGTCGTCCTGGATGCCGGCCATGGCGGCGAGGACAACGGCGCCCGGTCACGTTCAGGGCTCATTGAAAAAGCAATTACCCTTGATTTGGCGCGGAAGGTCCGCTCCATTCTTCTGCAATACCGGATAGACACCCGCCTGACGCGCAACAACGACCAAAAGCTTGAGCTGGAAGACCGCGCCGGCCGGGCCAACATCTGGAAAAGCTCGTTGTTTGTGAGCATTCATCTCAATGCGGCTGATGATTCATCTCCCTCCGGGATAGAGACTCATATTCTGCCACCGGCGGGTTGTTCCAGCACGGCCAATAACAGCCTCGGCGTTTATGACCAGGTCTCTTATTCCGCCAACCGGCATGACCGCGCCAACATGGTGCTCGGTTATCTCATGCAGAGGAGCCTGTTGAAATACGCGGGCGGCGAGGACCGCGGCGTCCGCCGGTCGCGTTTTGTTGTCCTTAAAAACATTTCATCGCCGGCCTGTCTGGTTGAGTGCGGATTTTTATCCAATCGTTACGAAGGATCCAAGCTTGCCAATCCGACCCATATCAACAACCTGGCCCGCGGCATCGCCGAGGGAATCATATCCTATCTGAACAGCGTCAAGCGCGCCAATCAGGTCAATCCATGACCCGCTGATGGACGTATGGGAGTGTGGGAGTATTAGAGTATGGGAGCAAGCGGGGTATCGGCGTATGGGGGTAAGTGAAACAAATACAGAATGAAGACCCGCATGAAAAAAAAATGCGCCATTCATCTTGCCAAAACAGCCGGATTCTGTTTCGGTGTCAGACGGGCGATCCGCATGGCGGAGGAACTGGCCCGGAGCGGCGATATAATCCATATGCTGGGTGATCTGGTTCACAATCAGGAGGTTATCGCCCGGCTTGAAAAAACAGGCATAACAAAAATCTCCCGGCTGGGCAACGGACACGGTAGAATCCTGCTGATCCGGGCCCATGGCGCCGGACGCCGGCTCATGTCCCTCGCCCGCCGGCATGGATACAAAATTGCTGACGCCACCTGCCCCATGGTCCACGCCATCCACAAAAAAGTCCGGGAAATGGACAAGAAGGGCTACCGGATCATCGTGCTTGGCGACCGCCGCCACGAGGAAGTTCAGGGCATTGTCGGCCAGATTGCCGGGAAGACGCTGGTGATTGACCGCCTTGAAAATATTCCCTGGCCGCAGATCAAAAAAATCCGCCGGGCGGCGATTGTGGTCCAGTCCACCCAGAACATGGACCACATCCTGCCGATTGTCGCGGCCTTGAGGGAAAAAATCAAAGATCTGAAATTTTTCAACACCATCTGCCGGCCGACGAGGATGAAGCAGGCGGAGATGCGGACTTTGCCGCGTCTCAATGACGTTGTTGTTGTGATCGGCTCGCGCTTGTCGGCCAACACCCGGCGGCTTTTTGAAATTTCCAGCAAGTTAAATCCGCGCAGTTACTGGATTGAATCGGCCGCCGAAATCAATCCGCGCTGGCTTAAAAATGCGAAAAGCATCGCCATCACCGCGGGCGCCTCCACGCCGCAGTCCACAACGCGCGCCGTGATCAAGCGCATCCGGCAATTGACCGGCTGAATAGCAAGGCGGGTTAAATTGCGGAGCGGTATTCAGAGCACATCGGCAAAATGCGGTTTTAATTTCCTGAAAACATGCCGGCCGGCAACCAGCAGGGCAACCGCGATCAGCCAGAAATAAACCGTCTCGCGCCATCCGGCCGCAAACGGCGCATTAAAGAGAAGACTGTTCCGATAACCTTCCACTATGTAGACCATGGGATTGAGACGGAGAAGCGTGGCCAGAAAGGAATGCTCCTGAAGCGGCAGCATGCTGAAATCCCAGAAGACGGGCGTCAACCAGAAGCCGAATTGAAGGCCGACGTTGATAATATGCCCTACGTCCCGCAAAAAAACATTAAGCGTGGCGGAAATATAGCCTAACCCGGCCAAGAGAACAGCGGCGGCGGCCAGGTAGTAAAAGACCGCCAGCCAGCTCCAAGCGACGGGTATCCGGCTGATGATCAGGACCGCGGCAACAATCAGCAAAAAAACGGCATGCACGGTCAGGGCCGCCAGTATCTTTATCAACGGCAGGTTAAAGAGCCGGAAGTGAACTTTGCGGACAAGAAAGGCGTATTCGCAGAAAACATTGGTGGTCTGGTTCCAGGCCTCGGCAAAAAACGACCAGGCACTCATGCCCGCCAGCAGCCAGGCGATGAACGGCACGCCGCGCACGGCGTGCGCCTTTAAAAAAAGGCCGATCACCAGCCACAAAATGATCGTCATCACGAACGGCTGGATAAAAGCCCAGACAAAACCGAGCATGGAACCCAGACAGCGGCTGCGCAGATCATGCGCCGTAAGGCGAACGACGAAATCGGCCCCCGACCACACTGTTCTTAAATGTTTCATAGTTGATCGCTAAAATCGGCGTTTAAGAAATTCAGATGTTTTGAAAAAAAATACCTCGCAAAAGTGCGACAAAAACATTTCACCGCCCGCGGCACACGTCTGTCATTCCCGACCAGTCCGCCGACGGACTGGATCGGGAATCCAGGGAAAGGTAAATCAATCCTGGATTCCCGCCTTCGCGGGAATGACAAAAAGCAGGCTTAACGAGAGATGGTTTTGGAATTATCTGCCTTCTTATACTCGCGATACCATTTGACGAATCTCGGTATGCCTTCGGCAAGATTCGTTCCGGGATTGAACTTCAGGGCTTTGCGCGCCTTTTCAATATCCGCATAAGTATCCGGCACATCGCCGGGCTGGATCGGAAGTAATTCCATCTTCGGCTCCACCCCCAGACAATCGGCAATGACCTTGATGAGATCCATGAGTTTTTCCGAGCGGTGGTTGCCGAGGTTGAAAATATCGTTCTGCGGCAGATTTTTTAAGAAAAGCGCGCTTTGAATCCCGCTCACAATGTCGTCAATATAGGTAAAATCCCGGCGCATGTTTCCATTATTAAAAACCTTGATGGCCTTGCCGCGCAGCATGGCCTCGGTGAACAGCCAGTAGGACATGTCGGGGCGGCCCCACGGCCCGTAAACGGTGAAAAACCGCAGGCCGATGGTCTGCAGGCCGTATAAATGGCTGTAGGCATGGGCGGCAAGCTCGTTGAATTTTTTCGTGGCCGCATACAGGCTGATGGGATCGTCAACCCGGTCGCCTTCGGTGAAGGGAAGATGCCGGTTGCCGCCATAAACGCTTGAACTGGATGCATAGACCAGTCTCTTCAAACCCGACCGGCGGCCGGCCTCAAGCACATTTAAAAATCCCTCGTTATTGGATTTCTGATAAACAAAGGGATTGATCAAGGAATAACGCACTCCAACCTGCGCGGCCAGATGGCAGACAGTCGCAAACCGGTTTTTATGAAAAAGCTCCTCCAATTTTCCAAAATCGCACAAATCGCATTCCACGCCGGTGAAACCGGCTCTCTTGCGCAGGAGTCCATCCCGGCGCCGTTTGAGCTCCACCGGATAATAATCGTTAAAATTGTCCAGCCCGACAATTTCATGCCCTTCATCAAGAAGACGGGCGGCCGTGTGAAAGCCGATGAACCCCGCCGAGCCAGTGACAAGAATTTTCATTTGCGGGCAAATATATTACACATCATCACCTTTGACAAGCGCGAAAGCAAACGGTAAAGTAACAACAAAACATGATTGCTCTCGTCCTGTCATTCCCGCGCAAGCGGGAATCCAGTGTGTCCGGGTTTGTTCTAATCCTGGATTCCCGATTCCGCCTGTGGCGGATCGGGAATGACAGACCGCGTGTTGCACGCGGCAAGCGCAGAACAACATGTTAAAACGCGAAAAATATTCAGATGGTTACCCTCATTGGAGCTTTGTTCTGGCTGTTGGCACTCGGGGCTGTCTGGCGCCTGATCCGGATCGGCAACGAGCCGACCCGGTTTAAGTGGCTGGCGCTGGCAATATTAATCGCCTGCGCCTTGCTCCTTTTGTTCCGACCGCACGAAGACATATTCGGCGGGGAAGATCCCGGCTCATATATCAACTCCGGCCTGACCTATAACCGCCAGAAGCAGTTGTTTTATAATGACGAACTGCTCATAAAAGTGCCGCCGGAAATCAGGCCTTCATTTTATTACGGCCATGCGGGATACGGCACCACCAAGGATGCCTGCCTCTGGATCCGCAATACCGATCTTGCCCTGATCGGTCCGCATTTTCAGCCCGCTTATCCGCTCATGATCGCCTTTGCGGCCCGGATCGGTCCAGACTCATGGGCGCTTTTCGTTGTGCCGCTCTTTGCCATTTTCACTGCCCTGGCCCTGCGCGCGCTTGCATCGCAGACCATCCCGCATTGCTGGGCGGGTTTAATCGCATTCATCCTTTATATTTTCAACCCCCTGACCATCTGGCACGGACGCTGCGCGCGGCCGGAAATAATCGCCGCCTTCATGTTTTTCGGCGGCCTGGCTCTGACGCTTCAGGCTTGGCAAACCCGCCCCTGGAAAAACATGGCAGATATCTTGCTCGGCGCCGCCTGTATTGGCGTTGCCCCGCTTTTCCACATTACGGCCTGGGCGCTTGTCATCCCGGCCGGCCTGGCGGTCATCATTGCCGTTATCCTCAAAGGCCGGGATGATTTTCTGCCATACCTGCTGACCATCGGCCTGATGCTGACGGTTTTTTACGTCCAGACAAAATATTTCACCGACTATTACGCGATAAGACGTTTCCTGGATTTGGTTTTTCTGCGGCCGGGCATCATTGCGGCCGGATTTATTTTACTGACGGCTTTAACGCTCTTGAACAAGAGGCGCCGGCACCTTAAAAATATTTCGGAATCCTTGCCGCCGCCATCCGTTCCCCTGCTCTTAAGCCTGATGCTTGGAATATGCCTGATCGCCTTTCTGGCAAGCCTTATTTTTTTCAGGCAAATATACGGCGATTTGCCGGTCCTCGGCCGGCCGGTAAAAAACTATCTCTACCTCACCGACTTCCGGGTTGTGGCCAATATGCTTTCCGCGCCCATCATGCTCTTAATCCTTGCCGGCTTGATCGCCTGGCTGACAGGGCGGGCCGAGAAACGCGCCGGCCGCGTGATTCTGGCAATGGTTTTGCTCCCGGCCGTCATCCTGACCGGAAACATTCACGACTTCATGATGACGCGTTATCTGATGACCGCTTTCATTCCCGCCTCCGCCCTCTTGCTGACAGCGCTGGTTGTCATTGCTTTGCCGGCGCAAGGCGGATTGGGGAGGGCCGTCTTGCTTTCGGCAATTATATGCGGCCTGGCCCTCAACAAACGGTCCCACCTGGTTACAACGACCGAGCATAAGGGGTTCGGTCGTTTTCTGAGGCCTTATGCCGAAGTTATAAAAGCCAACAAGGGAATTTTACTATGCGAATATTCGCGCATTGCCGCGCCGCTGGAACATTTTTTCGGCGTGCCGACCCTGGGGCTTGATAATGAAAGGCGCGCTGATTACGAAGAAGCCGAAAAAGCATGGGCGGATATTATGCGCTCCATGCCGGAGAGACCCGCTTTTTTTGCGACCCCCTATCATGTTCCGCTAAGCGCATATTTTGACTTTGAGCCAGTTTTCAACAATGCATTCCAGGACCGCCGCCTTGAACAGGCCCGGCAAAGCCTGCCGACCAGGGTTGGGAAATCAGAATTGGTCCTGCATCTGTATCGCATGAAATTAAAACAACCGCAGCAGCAGGTTAAGGATTCACTCAGCGCCCCGGCCATTATAAAGCCCGACGCCGGAAACATGGGATGGCGTCATTTTGCCAATATGCGCAACGAACCATTTTTAGATCAGACGGCCGCTCCTCCGCCCGACCTGTCCAATTTTACTTCGTGGCCTGCCAAAATCCGGCAAAGCGCCGAATTGCTCATGGCCGCTCCAAAACAACCGGTGATTCAGGCGCGCTGGGCAAGGAAGCGATCCCAAGTCTTGCTTCCCGCATCGCGCCGGAGATTCTCCCTGCTGATGATTTATTTGAAGGCACCTGACCCGGATGGTTCCAATGCTGTTTCCCTGCAATTGACATTGGGCCGGGAAAAGCTTGGGCCACCGCGTAAAATCAAATCCGACCAATGGCAATGGCAGGTCTGGCAACTGCCCCCCTCCTCCGATCCAGCCGAAGATGCTGAATGGCTGACATTAGAGACCAAGCCGGCCTGGAATCCCGGCAAGCCGAACTTTCCAAAAGACCTGGGCATTCTCATCAGCCAGATTGTCTGCCTGCCGGCGCAATGACAAGACGCTTGCCAGAACACGTCCCCTCGTGTTATATCTGATCCGGACATTAGGACATAGATTTATTCCACCGGGGTGTAGCGCAGCCTGGTAGCGCGCCAGCCTTGGGCGCTGGAAGTCTTGGGTTCAAATCCCAACGCCCCGATTTATTATATTGCGAACATGAAAGTAAAATGTGTAGTGGCTGAAGAGCGGAACCGTGTTGTCGTCGGCAGTTTCAATTTGCGGGAGGCGTCCGAAGGCGAGGTTCTGGTAAAAACTCTTTTCTCAACCATCTCGCCGGGAACTGAACTGCGCTGCCTGGCCGGGAACGAGCCAAATGCGGGCCGATTCCCAATGATTACCGGCTATTCGCTGGCCGGAAAGGTTCTGCGGGGAGCCGGGACAATCCAGGAAGGCGATCTTGTGTTTTTGAACGGGACATCCGTTTGCCCCGCCGGCATATCCAGTTCATGGGGCGGCCATATCAGTCATGCGATCGCGTCCGTCTCCCAGGCCGTCAAACTGCCGAAAGATATTGACCCAAAAATGGCCTCGGCTTTGTCCATGCTTTCCATTGCGATGCACGGCGTTTGCAGGTCCGCCCCTTTGCCCGGGGACAATGTCCTTGTGGCAGGACAGGGACTGATCGGACAATTTGCCGCCAGATTCATGAAGATGGCGGGATGCCGGGTGGCGGTGTGCGATCCGGTAATGTTCCGCCTGGACACGGCGCGCCGCATGGGAATGGATTTGACTTACCAAGTCAGCAGCGGCTGGCAGGATAAATTCCGCGGCGATTTTCCCGATGGCGTTGACATACTGATTGACGCCACGGGCTCTCCGCAGGCGGTCGCGGCTAACGCGCCCCTGCTTCGCGCAAAGAGCTGGGAAAACCCATATCAGCCGTCGCCAAAACTGGTTCTGTTGGCCTCCTATCCCGGCAATATTATTCTGGATTATCAGGAGACGCTGTTCAACAAGGAGCTTAAGATCGTCACCTGCCGCACATATCTTCCCCATGAGCGCGAACGCGTGATCCGTTTGCTGGCGGAAAAATCGCTGGATATTACTCCTCTTCTTACCGCAACGATGCCGGCGGATGAAGCGGCCGAAGCTTTTCGTCTTCTGCGGGAAGATGCCAGCCGCCACATCACCATTGTCCTGGATTGGAGCGGGGCCACCTGAAAATTTGCGCGCCATGAATTCATACGAAAGAGTAAAACGAGCCATTGAATTCACCGGCCCCGACCGTCTGCCCATCGCCGGCGACTGCATGCAGTATGCAAAGCACGGCGACGTTATCTATCACTTTCCAAAAATGTCCGGCTATGCCTGGTGGCGGGGAGACGGAGGCGGCACTGATGAATGGGGCTGCCAATGGGAGACAAACCGCCAGGACGATATGGGCCAACTCCTGAAGCATCCTTTGGAAGACATCGCCGGCTTCAAAGGTCTTCCGCGTCCGAACGGGGCGGATCAGTCCCGCTATGAAGACTTAACGCGCGAGTTGCCGGAGCGGCCGGATGCTTATCATGTGTTCTGCAATGGTTCCTGCCTGTTTGAGCGGATGCATTTCCTGCGCGGCTTTGACCAGCTGCTCATGGACATGGCTCTTTATCCGGAAGAATTTAAAACCTTTGCGGATTGGGTTGTCCATTATCAGGAAGAGACCATTGACTATCTGGCCAAGCACTTTGCCGGAAGAGTTCACGCCCTGCGCTGCACGGATGATCTGGGCACGCAGATAAACTCCATCATGTCTCCCGGCCAATTCCGCGAACTCCTGAAGCCTTTTTACGGCCGCGTGGCGCGCTTGTGCCATGATCACGGGATGCACTTCTGGCTCCACTCCTGCGGAAAAATTGACGGGCTGCTTGACGATCTGATTGAGGCGGGCGTGGATGTGATCAACATGTTCCAGCCGAACCTGTTCAACCTGGAGGAATTGGGACGGCGCTTCGCGGGCCGAATTGCGTTTGAAAATTATCCCGACGTGCAGTTATCCGTGCCCACGGGCCGACGGGATGTGATCCGCGCGGATATTGCCGAACAACTCGCCCGCCTTGCCGCCCCAAAAGGCGGCTATATCGCCGCGCATCTTGCCCCCTCGCATCTGAAGGCGCAATGCAATGTGGCTGATCCAGGCATGGCTGATTATATCACCGCGGCATTTGCGGAGCTGGACCCCTTTGCCGCCGAAAAAAAAGATCCGGAACGGGTTGAAACGCCCGGAGCCAATTCGCGCCCCGGCTGACACCGTCATTTTGTTGAAAAATTTGTTTGTTCTCAGGAATTGAATTATGATATGACATTAGTTCCTGTTTAAAAGAAAGGAACAAAAATAATGCCCAGGACATGTTATATATGCGGAAAGGGATTGCATACCGGCAATGTTATCACGCGCCACGGCCTGCCAAAAGCCAGCGGTGGAATCGGTTTGCACACAACCGGCATCAATCGGCGCAGATTTTCGCCCAATCTTCAAAAAATCACCATCATTGAAAACGGCGCCATAATGACCCGCAAAGTATGCGCCCGTTGCATCAAATCCGGCAAAATTAAGAAGGCTTAATTTGATTTTCTCTCGCCCGCTCTTTTTTGTCATTCCCGCAAAAGCGGGAATCCAGGGTTAGATAAAATCAAGATAAACTGGATTCCCATTGTCATGGGAATGACAAAATCAGGTGGCTCCCTCACGGCTTTACGGGTGCGAAGCCGTAGCCGCCGTGTTTAGCCGGCCAGGCCACGACCGTGCCGGTGATGGAGATGATATACCAGTTGCCGAGCGCCTCTTCATAAACGCAGGCATCGGC
>Ga0074199_1000638_pt1 | contig 47554 bp, 40 predicted proteins | sample EPASupsiteSAE347_FD_64528 | JGI IMG/M metagenome (GOLD analysis project Ga0074199, IMG submission 64528) | Bioremediated contaminated groundwater from EPA Superfund site, New Mexico - Sample SAE3-47 | ecosystem: Environmental > Aquatic > Deep subsurface > Groundwater > Contaminated ... | reverse complement strand
AGCCTGGAGGCCTTGCGGTGCCTGGAGAAAATCCTGCTCGACCCGGAGGCGTATTTCCCAGGGCAGGGCGGATTGTTCCGCGAAGTGGTTCAGGGAAGACGGGCGGCTTTGCTGAAATGGGCCGCCCTGTTTCATGACCTGGGCAAACCGGAGACCCACCGGCTGATTGAGGAAAAGATAACCTTTTATGGCCACGATCAGGCCGGGGCCGCGCTTTTTGAGGGTATCGCCGCAAGGCTGCACTGGCCCAAGGACGACCGCAACCGGGTGGCCCGGCTCATCGCGCTGCACATGTGGCCCTTTCATCTCAGCAACGCCCGGTTGCGCACCGGGATTACCCGTAAGGCGTGCCTGCGGCTGGTCAAGGCGGTTGGCGATGATCTGATCTCGCTCTTCCTGCTGGCCATGGCGGATAGCCTTGCCGGGCAAGGGATTGGCAAGCCCGAAAACATGGAGGAAAATCTGGCCGCGCTTATGCGCGAGGTGCATGGGGTGTACGCGGAGTATATCCAGCCGGTATTCGCCAGCCCGCCGCTGGTTACCGGCCATGATCTTATCGACCTCTTTGGTCTTGAGCCAGGCCCGGTGTTCAAGGAGATTTTGGACGGCTTGGTCACGGCGCAGGTGGAAGGTCTGGTGGCGGACCGGGAGCAGGGGCTGGCCTGGGTGAGGATGTTTCTTGAGGCCGGGGCATCCGCAACGCCGCTGTAACGGCATAAGGGGCCGCAACGAAATGGTGAAAAATCTAATGATTATTCCATGACGGCCTCTAAATAAGTTTGACTGTTTTTTCCGCCCCGTTGTACCCTGAAAAAAAGCAGGCGTTGACGCAGAAGCTGGGGGGTGTTTTTTAAAGCAGATCAACCTCAAGGAAACCGACCGCAACCATGAACGACAAGATCCCGCAAGGCCCTTACTGTACCGTGGTTAAATCGCTCACCAAAAAAGATTTCCTGAACACGATCAACCACCACATGCTGAGTTTTCTCGGTCGCGACCCCCAGCGGGCCGGGAGCCGGGATCTATACAAGGCCCTGGCCTACACCATTCGCGATTTTCTGATCGAGCGCTGGATTTCAACGCAAAAGGGCTATTACGCAAAGGGCAAGAAGCGGGTCTACTACCTTTCCCTGGAGTTTCTCATCGGCCGCTCCTTGGGCAACAGCCTTATCAATCTCGGTTTTTATGATGAGATACAGGGCGTGCTGGAGGAGATGGGCTACGACCTCGAGGAGATCCGGGAGGAAGAGGACGATGCCGCCCTTGGCAACGGCGGCCTTGGCCGGTTGGCTGCCTGTTTTCTCGATTCCCTGGCAACCCTGGGCGTTCCGGCCTACGGGTACGGCATCCGTTATGAATACGGCCTGTTTTATCAGCGCATCGTCGATGGCTTCCAGATGGAGCATCCCGACAACTGGCTGCGTTACGGTACCCCCTGGGAGTTTGAACGGCCCGCGAATCTCTATCCGGTGAAGTATTACGGCCGGGTGCAGCGGTACCGGAACAACAAGGGCGAACTGCGGACCGAGTGGATCGAAACCGAGGAAATCATGGCCATGGCCTGTGATAATCTGGTGCCCGGCTTTAACAACGACAATGTCATCAACATGCGCCTCTGGACCGCCAGGGCCTCCCGCGAGATTGATCTCGGCTCGTTCAACCGGGGCGACTACATCTCGGCCGTGCAGAACAAGGTGCAGTCGGAGACGATCTCCAAGGTTCTCTATCCCTCGGATGATATCCGGCAGGGCCAGGAGTTGCGCCTGAAGCAGCAGTACTTCTTCGTGGCCGCCACCTTTCAGGACATCCTCCGGCGGCACAAGAAGAAGCACAATGATTTCGATTCGTTCGCCGATGAGATCGCCGTGCAGCTCAATGATACCCACCCGTCCATCGCCATTCCGGAATTCATGCGGCTTCTGGTGGACGAGGAGGCGGTTCCCTGGGAAAAGGCTTGGCGGATTTGCGTCGGCACCTTTGGCTACACCAATCACACCCTGATGCCCGAGGCCCTGGAAAGCTGGCCCGTGGAACTGCTGGGCAAGGTGCTGCCCCGCCACCTTGAGATCATCTTCGAGATCAACCGCCAGTTTTTGGATGAGGTTGCGGCCAGGTATCCGGGGCGCGACGATCTGCTGCGCGATATGTCCATTATCGAGGAGGGGCCGGTGAAAAGGGTGCGCATGGCGTATCTGGCCATCGTGGGCAGCCATTCGGTCAACGGGGTGGCCGAGCTTCATACCCATCTGCTGAAAACCAGGCTTTTCAAGAACTTCCACGAGTTTTACCCGGGCCGCTTCAACTGCAAAACAAACGGCATAACCCAGCGGCGTTGGCTGCTCAAGTGCAACCCCGGCCTGGCTGGCCTTATCACCGACACCATCGGCGGGGAATGGGTCACCAACCTCGACTATCTGAGAAACCTTGAACCCTACGCCGGCCAGCCCAAGTTTCAAAAGAAATGGGCCAAGGTGAAAACGGAGAACAAAAAACGGCTGGCCGCCATCATCAAGCAGGATTGCGGGGTGGTGGTCAATCCCAATACCCTGTTCGATGTCCAGGTGAAGCGGATCCACGAGTACAAGCGGCAGCTGCTCAATATTCTGCATGTCATCACCCTGTACCACCGGATCGCCAACGGGGAGGACACCGATTCCCCTGCCCGGACCGTTATCTTCGGCGGCAAGGCCGCGCCGTCCTATTTCAAGGCAAAACTGATTATCAAGCTGATCACTTCGGTGGCCGAGGTGGTCAACAACGATTCCCGGGTGGGGGACCGGCTCAAGGTGGCGTTTATCCCCAACTACGGGGTGTCGGTTGCCGAAAAGATCTTTCCGGCCTCCGACCTTTCCGAACAGATCTCCACCGCGGGGACCGAGGCGTCCGGCACCGGCAACATGAAGTTTTCCCTGAACGGCGCTCTTACCATCGGCACCCTGGACGGGGCCAACATCGAGATCCGCGAGGAGGTAGGGCCGGAGAACATGTTCATCTTCGGCATGACCACGGAAGAGGTCGAGGAAGCCAAGCGGAATCCGCGCCGCAACGGATTTGACGTGTATCGTGACAACGCCGAGGTGAAACGCACCCTGGACTCCATCCGCAGCGGTTATTTCAGCAGGGGCGACACCGTTCTGTTTGCTCCCATCGTCGAAGGGCTGCTCAATCTCAACGACCCCTACCTGCTGCTCCTTGACCTGGAGGATTATCTCCGCTGCCAGAAAGAGGTGGGGGAGCTGTATCACGATCAGCCGAGCTGGATCCGCAAGTCCATCCTCAATGTGGCCCGGATGGGTAAATTTTCCAGCGACCGGACCATCCGCGAATATGCCCGTGACATCTGGGGAATCGCGGTGGATTAACCGGTTTCCGGGATAGGCCAAGGCACTGCTCTCCCCCAAAAGGCATTGACTTTTCGCCCTATTGTTGATAGCTAGCAGGATGTTAAAAAGGCAGGACAGCGCTTTTTTTAACATCCTGTTTTGCAATCGGGCGCCCGACAGCCGCGCCTTTCCCGATACTGGAAAAAGCTATGACCCAAGACAATTCATCCTCGCGTTTTCAGGCCAATGGCCTGGCGACCCTCATTGGCAGCCTGCCGGTTATCGACCACCGGGAAGCATTTTCCCTCATCTTCGAGCATACCCCCGCCATCCCCCTGTGGCCGCAACTGCCAAGCAACCCCAAGGAGGGGATGCTCAGCCAGTTCAGCGAAGGGATGCCCGGCATTGTCGAAGAGGGGGATCGCACCTATTTCGATATCCAGACCGAGGCCTTTGCCGAGGAGATGCTGGCCTACTTTGAGCAGTATCTTGCCGCGGTTGAAGATCCGTCCCTTCTGCCGGAGTCGCCCTTTGCCGTGAGCCGGGACAGAGCCCAGGGCCTTTTCGCCCTCAAGGATGCAGTGGCCGGAAAGGCCGTGGCCGCGGTCAAGGGACAGATGACCGGGCCGTTTACCCTGCTTACCGGCCTCCACGACCGGGAGGGGCGGGCCGCCTACTATGAGCCGACCATCCGGGAGATGGTGGTGAAGGGGCTTTCCCTCAAGGCTGCCTGGCAGGTGCAGGTTCTTGCTGCGTCGCAGGCCCCGGTCATCCTCTTTATAGACGAACCGGCCCTGGCAGGCCTTGGCTCCTCCGCCTTTCTCAGTGTCTCCCTGGATGAGCTGGGCCAGGAACTCAATGAGATCATCGGTGCGGCCCAGGGGGCGGGCGGGCTGGTGGGCGTCCATGTTTGCGCCAACACGGATTGGGAATTTCTCCTCTCCACCTCCATCGATATTGTCAGCTTTGACGCCTACGGGTTTTTCGACAAGCTGGTTGCCTGCAAGGATGCGCTGTACGCCTTTTTGAAACGGGGGGGCATCATTGCCTGGGGGATCGTGCCCACCTCGGAAAAGGAATATATCGAGAGGGAAACGGCGGAGTCCCTGCTTGCCCGCTGGGAGGCGCAGGCCGCTCAGCTTGTTGGCGGGGTCTGGGATTACAAGTCCCTGCTGCAACAGACCTTGATAACCCCCAGCTGCGGAACCGGCTCCCTGCCTCTGACCCACGCCAAGAAGGTGCTGGCCCTGACCAGGGATCTGTCCAAGCTTTTGCGTGACAAGTATCTTTAAGGCGCAGCCAGTCCATTTTTAAATGGTCCTGCAAAAGAGCGTCACCCCGGTGAAAACCGGGGTCCAGTTTTTCCGCGATGATCGAAAGCGCTGGATTCCGGCTTTCGCCGGAATGACAGTGATGAGGCGCGTTTTTTCTCCAATCACTAAAAAAGTTTGAGTATTGAGCAATGGATGAATTGAATCAGGTTTTGAAGCAACGCCGTCAAAAGGCCCAGGAACTCGCAGATCTGGGCGTTAATCTCTATGCCAACGATTTTAGACCAGCCCATCGGATCAGCGATATTCTGGCGAAAAACGACAACCCGGATGCGCCCTTGGAAGAGGGGGTTAAATCCGTGGCCGGCAGGATCATGGCGTTGCGCAAGTTCGGCAAGGCGGCTTTTCTTCATCTTCAGGACGAAACCGGCCGCATCCAGGTGTATGTCAAGCGCGATGAGGTTGGACCCGAGGTCTACCAGATCTTCAAGAAGCTCGATCTCGGCGATATCGCCGGTTTTGGCGGCGCCCTGTTTCGCACCCAGACCGGCGAACTCACCATCGACGCGGCCAGCGTCAAGCCGATCACCAAATCCCTGCGCCCCCTGCCGGAGAAGTTCCACGGCCTCACCGACGTGGAAACCCGCTACCGCCAGCGTTATGTCGATTTGATCATGAACCCGGAGGTGCGCGACACCTTTCGCAAGCGGGTGGAGATTATCCGGCTGATCCGCGATTTTCTAACGAACCGGGGTTTCATGGAGGTCGAAACCCCCATGATGCAGGCCATTGCAGGCGGGGCCACGGCCAAGCCCTTCAAGACCCACCACAATGCCCTGGGCATGGATCTCTACCTGCGCATCGCCCCGGAACTCTACCTCAAGCGGCTGCTGGTGGGCGGATTTGAAAAGGTCTTCGAGATCAACCGTAATTTCAGAAACGAAGGGCTTTCCACCCGGCATAATCCCGAGTTCACCATGCTCGAGTTTTACCAGGCCTTTGCCACCTACGAGGATCTCATGGATCTGACCGAGGAGATGGTTTCCTACATCGCCGCCGAGGTCACCGGTTCCATGGTCGTGAGCTACCAGGGGCAGGAGGTGGATCTTTCCCCGCCCTGGAAGCGCTATACCATGGACGAGGCGCTTATCGAGGTGGGCAAGGTTGACAAGGCGGTGCTCGCCGATCCGGACCGCACCAGGCAGCTCGCCCTGGAAAAGGGCATCGCCCTTGAGCCTCTGTCCGGGCATGGCAAGGCCAAGACCGAACTCTTCGAGCTGCTGGTGGAGGAAAAGCTGGTCAACCCCACCTTCGTGACCCAGTACCCCACCGAGGTTTCGCCCCTGGCCCGCCGCAACGAGAAGAACCCCGAGGTCACCGACCGGTTCGAGCTGTTCATGACCGGAAGGGAAATGGCCAATGCCTTCAGCGAACTCAATGATCCCATTGATCAGAAGCAGCGGCTGCAAAAGCAGATCGCCGAACGGGGCAGCGATGAGGAGATCTTCCCCGAGATGGATGAGGATTTTGTCCGGGCTCTGGAATACGGCATGCCTCCGGCGGCAGGAGAGGGAATCGGCATCGACCGTCTGGTCATGCTGCTGACCGACTCCCCCTCGATCCGCGATGTTATCCTCTTTCCGCATCTGCGCCCCGAGAGCAAATAAGTTGCGCGTCCGCCTTTATCCGTCCGGGTATCGTTCCAGCAAGAGAGGGAAATTGTGAATTTTGAATGGTTTGTCTGCCTGCGATATTTGAAGGCCAAGCGCAAGCACGGTTTCATCTCCCTGATTTCGCTGATCTCCATTGCCGGGGTCATGGTCGGGGTCATGGCCCTGATCGTGGTTCTCGCGGTGATGACCGGCTTTACCTCCGAGTTCCGGGATAAGATCCTTGGCATTAACTCCCATGTGGTGGTTCAGGATTTCAGCGGCAATATCAACGATTACGAAGAGGTCGCCGCTAAGGTTCGCGCGGTTGAAGGGGTACGTGGAGTCACCCCCTATCTGTACAGCCAGGCCATGATCACCGGCGGCGAGGGCGGAACCGGGGCGGTGCTGCGCGGCCTTGATCCTGCCACGGCGCAAGGCGTGCTCAGCCTGGGAAAACATCTGCGCACCGGCGCAATCGCCGATTTGTCGCCCGGGCAGGGAGATGGCGTCAGAGGGCTGCCCGGGATAATTCTTGGCAAGGAACTTGCCGCCCAGCTGCATGTTTCGACCCATGACCGGGTAAGGCTGATCTCCGCTTCAGGCCCCCTGACGCCCATGGGGGTAATGCCCAAGATCTCCACCTGCCGGGTGGTCGGGATTTTTGAAACCGGCATGTACGAGTATGACTCCGCCTTGGCCTATGTTTCCCTGGAAACAGCGCAGCGCTTCTTTGATCTGCCCGGCGCGGTGCATGGGTTGGAGGTGAAAACCACCGATCTCAATGAGGCGGACCGGGTCGCCAAGCGGATCGAACAGGCCCTGGGGCCGAACTTTTTCGCCAAGGATTGGATGCGGATGAATCGAAACATCTTCTCCGCCCTGGCCCTTGAAAAAACAGCCCTCTCGGTGATCATGGCCCTGGTGGTGATGGTCGCGGCCTTCAATATCGTCAGCACCCTGATCATGGTGGTCATGGAGAAGAACAAGGATATCGCCATCCTGAAATCCATGGGCGCCACCTCCGGCAGCATCATGCGGATTTTCATCTACGAGGGGTTGGTTATCGGTCTTACCGGCACCTTTTTGGGGGTGCTGGGGGGGCTGGGTCTTTGCGCGATCCTGAGCCGCTATCAGTTCATCAAGCTGCCCGATGTCTATCCGATTTCCACCTTGCCGGTGCTGGTCCTGCCCTCGGACGTGGTTCTCATTGCCCTGTCGGCAACGGTCATTACCCTGGTCGCTACTCTGTATCCTTCCTGGCAGGCAGCCAAGGTCGATCCGGCCGTGGCCCTGCGGTATGAGTAGAGGAGGCGGCCCCATGTCCAACGGTGCATCAGAACACCCCTTCTTTTTTGAAGCGCGGGATATCTACAAGGAATACCGCAACCACTCCAGCCTGCAGGTGCTTGCCGGGGTAAATCTGCGGCTGGCCGCCGGGGAAATGGTCGCGGTGGTCGGCGCTTCCGGCACCGGGAAAACAACCCTTTTGCACATCCTGGGCGCCCTTGATAAGCCCAGTCAGGGGCAGCTTTTTTACCGGGGCGAAAATGTTTTTGAAAAAACCGATGACCAGCTGGCTCTGTTCCGGAATAAGGTGGTTGGTTTTGTTTTTCAGTTTCACCATCTGCTCCCGGAGTTCAATGCCCTGGAAAACGTTCTCCTGCCCGGGCTTATTTCCGGGCAGAAGCGCTCCGAGCTTGCCGGGTATGCGGAATATCTCCTGGAGCGGGTCGGGGTGTTGAACCGCTCCACCCACAAAGTGGGCGAGCTTTCCGGCGGCGAGCAGCAGCGGGTCGCCCTGGCCAGGGCCCTGATCATGAAGCCCGAGGTTCTGCTGGCCGATGAGCCCACCGGCAACCTTGACCCCAAAACCGGGCGTACGGTTTTCGAGCTTATCCGGGAGTTGAGCGAAACCCTCTCCCTGGCAACGGTCATGGTGACGCATAACCTTGATCTGGCCCACCGGATGACCCGTTGTCTCACCTTGCGGGACGGGGGCTTGCATGAAACCCGGGCGGAGAGCAAAGATTCTTGACAGTAGAGCCAAGGCCTGATAATTCTGATAAGCTGTTGTCACAAAATAACCTTATAGGGGGCGTAACGGAGCAATCCGGCCAGCATTTTTTATTCCGTAACGGCCCTAAACTAACCGATCGCCAGCACGTCCGCATCCTTGGGGCGGTCCACTCAAGTCCTTCACAGCGAAATCGAGAGTATGAAACTAGACAATTCAGCCCGGCACATATTACGCTCCCGCGCTTTTTCCGGGGCCATGAAGATTGTTGTTGCAGTCCTTGTTCTCGTTCTGACCCAGGGCGTCCTGCCGTTGGCAGGGGAGGCCTTCGGCGCGGGGTCTGAGCCGAACACCGTCATGATTCCGCCCCGGATCAATGCTCCGTCCGGGGTTGATCAGCTTGTCGCCTTGAGCGACAAGACCCTGCTTGAGGTTGTGCAGAGCAAGGGTCTGGCAACGCTGTCCAGGGAGGAAGTGCAGCAGAAGCTCGGCTATGAGCATTGGCCTCCCAAGGCCGAGGCCCTGAAGCCCCTAATCACCTCCCCGGCGGTCAACTATGTGGCTGTGGGCAGTATTACCAAGCTTGGCGAGCAGCTCAGCCTGGATTTTGTCCTCTATGATATCCTTGGCAACAATCCCCCCAAATTCTATTATCAGGTCAGCAATAACGAGACCGAGCTGCGGAAATCCCTGGCCCAGATAGCCAACGACATTCTCTCCCACACCGGTCAATATTTTCTCGTCCAGTCCATTGCCATTACCGGAAACACCCGCGTGGATTCCGGGGCTATCATGCGCCAGGTAAAAAGTCAGGCCGGGGATCGCTATGCCCCGGAATTGTTGCGGGCGGACCTGAAAAATATCTTTCAGATGGGGTACTTCGACGATGTGCAGATTCTGGTGACGGATACCGAAAAAGGCAAGGACATTACCTTTCAGGTTACGGAAAAGGCGGTAATTGGCCAGGTTCTCATCAATGGCGAGCAAGAGCTTGACGAGAAGGATGTGAAAGAGGTGGTGAGCATTTCGCCCAATACCATCATCAACACCAAGGAGGTGCAGGCCTCCGTTGAAAATATCCGCAAGCTTTACAAGGATAAGGGGTTCTACCGGACCAACGTCGCCGCCAAGCTCAACTATGCCACGCCCGACAAGGTGAATGTCACCTTTGATATCGAGGAAGGCGTCAAGATGTATATCAAGGATATCCGTTTTGTCGGCAACAAGGCCTTCACCGCCAAGGAATTGCGCAAGGAGATGACCACCTCGGAAAAAGGGTTGCTTTCCTGGTTTACCGAGTCGGGCAAGCTGAAACGTGACCTGCTTGAGCAGGACCGTTCCCGGGTTGGCGCCTTGTATCACAACAGCGGCTACATCGAGGCCAAGATCAGCGAGCCGGAGATCACCGATGAAGGCGATTGGCTCTATGTCACCTTCGATATTCAGGAGGGCGATCGCTACCGGGTCGGCACCATTGAGATCGAGGGTGATATCGTCGGCGACAAAAATGATTTGTTCGGCCTGATCGAGTTGAGCAAGGAGAAGTTCTTCAGCCGGAAGATTCTGCGGGACGACGTCATGCGCATCACGGACCGTTACGCGGAAAGCGGCTATGCCTTTGCCGAGGTGGAACCGAAGCTCAGCAAGAATGACGAAGACAAACGCATGGATCTGTCGCTCAAGATCGCCCAGGGAACCCTGGTGCATATAAACCGGATCAACATCAAGGGCAACACCCGGACCCGGGACAAGGTCATCCGCCGGGAGATGCAGGTCAAGGAGGGCGGGCTGCTCGATGCCAGCGCGGTCAGAAAGAGCAGCGAACGGCTGCAGCGGCTTGAGTTTTTTGAAGAGGTGAACGTCACCCCGGAAGCCACGGTGCAGGAAGGCTTGATGGATGTCGTGGTCGATGTGAAGGAGAAAGCCACCGGCACCTTCAGTGTGGGCGCCGGTTACAGCTCGGTGGACAACCTCATGTTCATGGGCGAGATCAGCGAAAACAACTTTCTCGGCAAGGGCCAGCGCCTTTCCCTGCAGGCCAATGTGAGTTCGCGGAGCAACCGGTACAACTTCAGCTTTACCGAGCCCCATCTCAACGACACCAAGCTGCTGTTCGGCTACGATATCTACAACTGGTCAAGGGAATACGACGACTATACCAAGGATTCCACCGGCGCGGCCCTGCGTTTTGCCTATCCGGTCTGGAACAAGTGGAACCTCGGTTGGGGCTACGGCTATGATGACACCAAGATGACCGATGTGCTTGTGACCAATGTCCCCCAAACCTTGCTGGATTCCATGGATATTGAGACCACCAGCTTTATCAGGCTCGGTCTTTCCAAGGATACCCGGAACAAGCTCACGGACGCCTCAAAGGGATGGCTCACCAATTATTCCATCAAACAGGCGGGCGGACCCCTGGGTGGCGACAGCGCCTTTACCAAGTACGAGGCCACCTCCGGCTGGTACTATCCGTTGATGTGGGAGACAACCTTCCACATCAAGGGATCCATCGGCTATGTGGTTGAAAATGAAGAGAAAAAGCTTCCCGTGTATGAGAAGTTCTATCTGGGCGGACTCAACACCATCCGGGGCTTTGACAGCGGCAAGGTCAGTCCCTTGGAGTTGAATCCAGATGGGGTTACCTATTCCCGGATTGGCGGTGAAAAGATGTGGTACTCCAATGTGGAATGGATTTTTCCCATTGTCAAGGAGATCGGCTTGAAGGGGATTGTCTTTTTTGATCTGGGCAACGTCTACAACGATTCGGAGACCTGGGATGTTGCGGATCTCCGTTACAGCACCGGCCTTGGCTTCCGCTGGCTGTCGCCCATGGGGCCCCTGCGCCTCGAATGGGGCTGGAATCTCGATCCAGAAGAGGGCGAGAAGCAGGGCGTTTGGGATTTCAGTATCGGCGGGGCTTTCTAGCGCATGACCGCATCCGGACAAGTGTTCTCTTTACAAGGCGTTTTCGCCATCTTTCCGATAAAAAATGGACAATAGGCTAACGGCCCTCCTTACCGAGGGCCGTTCCGTCAATATCATCGGCCTGCGCGGAAGCGGAGCCGCCTTTCATCTTGGCCGCACAGCCCGGCTCGGGCAGCGTCCTATCCTCTGTATCACGCCAAGCGAGACCGCGGCCCAGCATCTTGTTCAGGATCTGGCGCTTTTCAGTGATAGCCCGATCCTCTATTTTCCCGGGCATGAAATTCCCCCCTATACTCCCTTGTCGCCGGACAGCCGGACCGTGGCCGAACGCCTGGCCACCCTGTTTCAGATCCACAGCGCCGACAAGCCTTTTATCCTGGTCACGTCCGTTGAGGCTCTGCTGAGAAGGGTTTTGCCCCGTGTTTCCCTTGCAAACCTGGCCGAGCTGGTCATGCGGGGAGAAGATACCGATCTCGATGGATTGATCGCTTCCCTTGCCGCCTGTGGCTACGATGCCGCGTCCTTGGTGCAATCCGTTGGCGAGTTCAGCCTGCGCGGCGGCATTCTGGATGTCTTCCCCGCGGGTTTCGAGATGCCCGTGCGCCTTGATTTCTGTGGCGATACCGTTGAGTCCATCCGGAAGTTTGACCCCATCAGCCAGCGTTCGGTTGAGGATCTGGACGAGGTCGTTCTCCTGCCGGTAAGCGATATCCTCTATCCCGCCGGAGAGCGGGAGCTGGGGCAACTGATCGATCGGTTCCAGGCTGCGGCCGCGGATCTTGGTTGGGACGATGACCGGGTCAGGGTGATGGAGGATTGCCTCGGGCATCGTCAACGCTTTCCTGGGGTGGAATTTTTGCTGCCGCTCTTCCATGAAAAGCCTTCGACCGTGCTTGATTACCTGCCGGACGATACCGTCGTCTTTTTCTCCTCGCCAATCGCAATTGCGGAAAGTCTCGCTCTCTGCCGGGAAAGGGTTGCGGCTAATTTTGCCGAGGCCTCCGGTGCCCGGTTGCCTGTCTTGCCTCCCGAACAGATATTCCTGCCGGAAAGTGAATGGCGTGAGCGGTTGGCCCGTTTCCGGCAGGGGAGATTCCATGATTTTTCCCATCCGGACATGGAGGAGGGCGAAACCCTGGAGATCCCCTGCGGCAACCATGTCCTGCTCCGGCAGCAGCTTGAGCTGCAACGAAAAAATCAGGGGATGATGCCCGAGCTGGCCAGACAGCTGCACGCCTGGCTTGAGGCCGGAGATGCGGTCTTTTTTGCCTGCCGGACCAGGCGGCATGCGGAGCACATGGCGGAACTGCTTCGACAGTACGACCTGCCGGTCGCCATTACCCCGGCTCCGGTGGTGGAGACCGATTCCGCCGGCCGTCAAGTTGTCCTGGTGGATGCGCCCCTGGCCGCGGGCTTTGACCTGCCGGCGGCGCGTTTGCATTGGGTTTCGGAAAGCGAACTCTTCGGCGAGCTTCGCCTGGGAACGGGAAAAAAGAAGACCGGGCAGCGCAGCCGGCCGCCGGTGAATTTTGAAGAGCTGAATATCGGCGATATTGTGGTTCACACCTCCCATGGTCTTGGCCGGTACGAAGGGCTGGTCAACATCGTGCTGGGCTCCATTGCCAACGATTTTTTTCAGCTGGTGTACCGTGACGGGGACAAGCTCTACGTGCCGGTGGATCAGCTCAAGGTGATCAGCAAGTATCAAGGGCTCTCCGACACCGAGCCGAAGCTTGACAAACTGGGCGGCAAGGTCTGGCAGACCCGGCGGGAAAAGGTCAAGGAAGAGGTCTGGAAGGTGGCCCAGGATCTGCTGGGCCTCTATGCCCGGCGGGCCATGGTGGAAGGGTATGCCTTTTCGCCGCCGGACGAGTTGTTCCATGAGATGGAGGAATCCTTCCCCTATGATGAAACCGCCGGGCAGCTCAAGGCGATCAACGAGGTGCTTGACGATCTGACCTCGCCCAGGCCCATGGACCGCTTGGTTTGCGGGGATGTGGGTTACGGCAAGACCGAGGTCGCCGTCCGGGCGGCCTTCAAAGTGGTGGCTGATAATTTCCAGGTCGCCATTCTGGTGCCGACCACGGTGCTGGCCGAGCAGCATGCCGCCACCTTCCGCGAACGGCTGCAGGGTTTTCCGGTAAGGGTGGAAAGTCTCACCCGTTTCCGCAGCCCGGCGGAGCAGAAGCAGATTGTCCAGGAGGTGCGCGAGGGCAGGGTCGATATCGTGGTCGGCACCCACCGGCTCTTGTCCCAGGATGTGGTCTTCAAGCGCCTCGGGCTCCTGATTATCGACGAAGAACACCGTTTCGGCGTGTCCCACAAGGAAAAGCTCAAAAAACTCAAGAGCCAGGTGGATGTCCTCACCCTGACCGCCACCCCGATTCCCCGCACCCTGCAGCTCTCCCTGCTCAGTATCCGCGATCTTTCCGTGATCAGCTCGCCGCCCGAATTCCGCCGGCCGGTGAAAACCTTTGTGGCCCGCGATGACGAGCTGGTGATCAAGGAGGCCGTGGTCAGGGAGCTGCAACGGGGCGGACAGGTTTTTCTCGTCCATAACCGGGTCCACTCCATCCAGGAAATGGCGGCCCGGGTGCAAAAGCTGGTTCCAGAGGCGCGGCTGGCCGTGGCCCATGGCCAGATGCCGGGAAAGGCGCTTGAGGAGATCATGGTCCGTTTCGTCAAGCGGGAGATCGATGTGCTGGTCTGCACCACCATAATCGAGTCAGGCCTTGATATCCCCAACGCCAACACCATTGTCATCACCAGGGCGGACCGGCTGGGGTTGGCGGAAATCTACCAGCTTCGCGGCCGGGTGGGGCGGGGCAGGGAGCAGGCCTATGCCTATCTGCTGGTCCCCTCCCTGGACGGGTTGTCCAAGGATGCCCAGCAGCGTCTGCGGGCGCTCATGGATTACAATGAGCTGGGCGGCGGCTTCAAGCTGGCCATGAGCGACCTGCAGATCCGGGGGGGCGGCAATATTCTGGGGATCTCGCAAAGCGGCAATATCGCCGCGGTGGGCTATGATCTCTACCTTGAGCTGCTACAGCAGACGGTTCTCGACTTGAAGCGGAAGGGTACGGCGGTGGAACTTCCCCCCGAGCAGATCGAGCCGGAGATCAATCTCAAGATTTCGGCCTTTCTGCCGGAGCGCTATATCCCGGCGACGGAACAGCGCTATATCGCCTATCGCCGCCTGACCAACGCCGAACAGGTGGAGGAGTTGATGGACCTGAAGGATGAATTCGTCGACCGCTACGGCCAGCTTCCCCCGGAGGCGCTCAACCTCTTTGAGGTGCTGGCCCTGAAAACCCTGCTCAGGCGATTGTGGATCAGCAAGCTCGAACAGGGGCCCGGCAATCTGGTTTTCTCCTTTCATGAAAAAACCCCGGTGACTCCGGAGAAAATCATGCGGTTGCTGGAAAAATACAAGAATCAGGCGCGCTTCACCCCCGAGGGGCGGTTGATCGTCAAAACCGAATCCGCTGCCTCGCCGGCGCATACCCTCGGGAATGCGCAAAATATTCTTGCCTTGCTCGCGGAAGATGACATTTGAAAATGACTGTGGTAGAATTTGTCGCTTATAGGGTCTCCTAAGATTAAAAACAATATTTCCAACCTGTTATGAGTGGATTAGTGAAATTTTCCTTGCATGTTGTATGTTCTGTCCTGTGTCTTCTCGCTTTTTTCCACCCCCCTGTTGCCCAGGCGGAAATGGTGGACCGCATTATCGCCATCGTCAACGATGACGTTATTACCTTTTCCGATCTCAATCGGGAAGGGGCGGCGCTGTTTCGCCGGATCACCCAGGAGGCTCCGCCGGATCAGATTGAAATGGCCTTGCTGAAGGCCAGGGAGGAGGTGCTTTCCAGTCTTATCGACAGGCTCATTGTTGAACAGCGGGCCAAGAAGCTGGGTATCTCGGTGGGCAATTCCGAGGTGGACGGCGCGATCAGCAGAATCATCGAACGCAATAAGACCACGGCGGAGAAGTTCTGGCAGCAGATGGCGTTGATGGGTTCCAGCGAGCAAGCTTACCGGGAGCTTATCCGGAGCCAGGTTCTCCGGGAAAGACTGATCGATTATGAAATCCGTTCCCGGGTTGTGGTGAATGAAGAGCGGATCCGGGAATTTTACGAAAAAAATTATGCTCAGAAAATCAAGGAAGATTCCTACCATGTCCTGCAAATGGGTTTTGTCTGGAAGGAAAATACCCAGGCTGCGAAGGACGATGCGCGGCGTCGGGCTGAAGAGGCCCATCAGCATGCGCTTGCCGGACAGGATTTCCGCACCCTGGCGCGGCAGTCTTCCGACCTGCCTTCGGCCAAGGATGGCGGAGACATCGGAGTCTTCAAGAAAACGGAAATGGCGCCCTATATGAAAGCAAGCATCCTCGGTCTGCAGGCGGGACAGATAAGCGCCATTCAGGAGACTCCGGCCGGGTACCAGTTTTTCAAGCTTCTTTCCGACCGGGGAGATGTTGGTCTTCAGGCTTCATATGAGTCGGTGAAAGAGCAGATCAGGCAGCGGTTGTATGAGGAGGCGTTGAACAGCCATTTTCAGAAATGGGTAAAAGAGCTTCGCGATCAGGCGTATATCAAAAAGATATTGTAGGGTCCGTTACCGAAGAACTATCGCCGACAGCAGCAATGTGAACGGCGCTGCTTTTTGCCATTTGCATGGCACGGTTTTTATTGCAACGGCTTAGTCTAGTCTGTCCCAATAACCTTTTGATAAGGGATGTCGCTCATGACCAAGGACTCAACCTCTGTTGATGATGCAACCGGACAATCTGCAGCTGTATCACATCCCGATGAAACTCTTGGCGGTTTCCTGAAAAGGCATCGGCAGAGTCAGGGGAAAGACCTTGACGAAATCGCGAAAAAAATTCGTATCCATGCCTCGACCCTCCGGGCCATTGAGGAAGACAACCCCAAGGCCCTGCCCGCGGAGGTTTTCACCAGGGGGTTTGTGAAAAATTATGCGCAGTATCTTGGCCTTGACCCCAACGAGATCTTGTCCTGGTATATTGAGCAAAATGCAGGAGAGCCCAGGCCAACGGAAAAAATTAATGTCCAGGAGGTGCTGGCCGGCGAGTCACTGGCCGAGGTTCAGACTTTCCCCACAGGCCGGGTCATCGCCTTTGTTGTTGTCGCGGGCATCCTTTTTCTTGCCTGCTATCTGGTTCTTAGCTTCCTGAACTCTTCGGCTCCGCCAGTCGATGTTCCCGCTAAAAATACTGTTCCCCAGGCCTTGACTGAACAGCCTTCGCCGCCGCCCGCTCCGGTGGCCGGTGAGCCGGGCGCCGAGGAGTCCGGCGCTGGAAGCGTGGGGACAGAGCAGATGCCGCCCGTGACGCAGGGCGGAACACCGGATCCGGCTTTGTCCCTGCCTGGGGCCGAGCCAGCCAAAACAGGGCAAGAAGAGAAAAAGTCCGGGCAGGCGGTGGAGCCCCAGAAGGTTGATGGGGCGCAGGCCCTCGCGGATAAAAAAAAAATAGATGACGGGAAACCCGTAATTGTTCCGCAGGCCGTCAAGGAGAAGCCGGGGCAAACTCCGCCGCCTCCGGAGGTGGTCAAGCCAGCTCCCGCGGCACCCGTTGCCCCAGTGCTTTCCACGGTGAAAGCCCCTGGGATGAATTATGTCCTGGAGGCGAAATTCACTCAGACGACCTGGCTCTCCGCGCAGGTGGACAAGGAAAAGAAGAAATCGGCCATTTATCAGCCTGGGGATCGGATGGTCTGGCAGGCGGAAAAAAAGATTTCTCTTTTTGTCGGGAATGCCGGAGGCGTTGTCCTCACCCTGAACGGCAAGCAGGTGCCGCCCTTCGGCAAGCCAATGGATAGCGCCCGGATTTCATTCCCGGTCGAATCGCCATAGCGACGGCAGATGTTCTTGCAGCACAGCCTGGCCATTGTACTCCAGGTTAAGGATCATGGTGATTCGGACAAGATTGTCACCCTGTACACCCTGGAGCACGGCAAGATCGTGCTTATTGCCAAGGGCGCCAAGCGCAGCAAGAAACGTTTTGTCAACAAGCTCGAGTTGTTCTCCCTCCTTGCCATCGATTTTGTCCCAAGCCGTCACAGCTCGCTTATGCGCCTTGATCAGGCGGAGTTGCTGGCCCCCTTCCCCAGGCTGCGGGAAAACTACGAACTGTACATAGGCGCCTCCCTCCTCTGCGAGCTTGTCCTGCACTGGACCAGGGAGCATGATAGTGATGAGGAGCTTTTCCGGTTGCTGCGTTGGGCGCTGGAAGGGTTGGCCATGGCGGGGGGGGCTGTCGGCCGGACGATCATCTTCTTCCACGTCAAGATGCTGGACATCCTCGGATATCGCCCGGACTTGACAGGCTGTCTTGATTGCCATGCGCTTGGCGCGCCCGGGGTGGCGTACCGTTTCAGTCCCTTGCGCAACGGGCTGGTTTGCAGCCGTTGCGAACCCCGTGCCGCGGTGAACTCCCAGCCCCTTTCCATCCAGACCATACAATTGTTGCGCAGGGTTCAGGACATGGAGCAAGGCAAGCTGGAGCGGCTCCGGTTTTCCCCCGCGGCCACGCGGGAGTCCATTGCCCTGCTGCAACGGTACGACAGCCATCTCCTGCAGCGGGAGGTGCAGTCCTGGAGTTTTCTCGGTTGAGTGCCTATTCCGTCTTGATTTTCTGGAGGAGCCAGGCCATGTTTCGCCCCAGGTCGCGCATGGTTTTCATGCCCTCTTCGTCGTTGGCCACCTCGCCCGGCTCCCTGCCGATGCCGATGTTCCAGTAAGAGGAGCCCACCACGATCATCTGGCCGATCAGGAAAAAGGCGTTGAGGGAGTTGAATACCTGATAGGCGCCGGCCCGGCGGACCGCAACCACTCCGGCTCCGGCCTTGCGTTTGAACAGATCGCCGTTGGCCCGGGAAACCATGCCGCATCGCTCGATCAGGGCCTTCATGCCCGCGGAGACATCGGCGAAGTAGGTGGGGGATCCCAGAAGGATGCCGTCCGCCTCGATCATCTTGGCAAGACAGTCGTTGATGATGTCTTTTTCCACGGCGCAGCGGCTGTCTTTGTTCTTGAAGCACTGGTAGCAGGCAATGCAGCCGGAAATCGGCTGGCCGGACAGCTCCACGAGTTCGGTGTCGATCCCCTGCATGGAGAGCTCTTCCAGGGCGGTATTCAACAATTTTGCGGTATTCCCGCCCTTGCGGGCGCTCCCGCTGAAAGCGACGACTTTCATGATGTTCCTCCTCGGGGGTGGTTGTCTCGCCGTGGCGAGATCGTTGTGCAACGTTTATGCGTATTGATATATTGTAATCGAGATTGGCCAGGACAGAAAGGGTTTCGAAATAAAACCGATGTCCGGGAACGGCCTGGAATTTTAGAGCGGAAAAGGGATGCCGCGTGTGCCTGGCAAGGTTCTGTCCGGCGCCAGGGAGAGACATGGGCTGTTGTTCCGGGATCACGGGGGATTTGGCTTTAAATCGGGGCAAGATCGCAAGCGGTCCTTGACTGTGACCCGAAAGTTGGTTATTTTTCCATGTTCAAGCGAGAGTGGCGGAATTGGTAGACGCACTGGTCTTAGGAACCAGCGCCTTTGGTATGGGGGTTCGACTCCCCCCTCTCGCACCAAAAGAAAAGAGCTCCGGTCCGAATGCCGGAGTACAGGTTGATATCTTATCCGTACCGTGGTGTTCCCCCACAGTATGACTGTGTTGTTGAAAATGTTTGAAACAAGGAAGGTGTTGCATGCAGATCAATGTCGAAGACGTAAGTTCGCTTACCAAAAAAATGATTATCACCCTGCCGGAAACGCAGGTTGTCCAGGAACTGGAGTCCGCCTACAAGAAACTGAATTCCGAGGTATCGCTCAAGGGGTTCCGCAAGGGCAAGGTGCCCCGTCAGGTACTGGAAAAAAATTACCGGCCCAAGGTTGAGTATGAAGTCGCGGAAAAATTGATCCAGGACACCTACTTCGACGCCCTTGAAAAAAGCAAGATCGATGCGGTGGTGCATCCGGATATCCGTGAGCAGAAGTTTGTCGACAACGGCACCTTTGTCTACACGGCCGAGGTCGATGTCCGGCCCCAGTTTGAACTCGCTGAGTACAAGGGGATTGAGATCGAGCAGACCGCCCTTGAGGTGACCGACGAGGATATCGCCCAGGAGCTTGAGGTGTTGCGCAAGCAGATGGCTCCCCTGCAAAGCGTTGAAGACCGCGCCATCGAAAAGGGGCATCTGGCGGTGGTGGATTTCCAGGGCTACCATAACGGCAATCCCATCAAGCAGGTGGTTGGCGAAAACTATTCGGTTGATGTGGGTTCCGGCCAGTATGGAAAAGAGTTTGAAGAGAAGCTTCTCGGCCTGAAGAAAGGCGAGGAAGCTTCCCAGGAAATAGATTTTCCCGAGAATTTCGCCAACCCGATCCTGGCAGGCAAGAAGGTGGAGTTCAAGATCAATGTCAAGGATGTCAAGGAACGGGTTCTGCCCGCGCTTGATGACGAATTCGCCAAGGAAGTGGGCAATGACTTTGCCAGTCTGGAGGCGCTCAAAAGCCATATCCGCGAGAAAAAGCTGAAGGCCAAGAAGGATGCCCAGCGGGGCGATCTCACCGACAAGTTGATGAAGGCGTTGATTGAAAGCCATGATTTCGAGATTCCGCCGCGTCTGGTGGCCTATGAAATAGAGGCCATGATCAAGGAACTCGAAAGCAACCTGGAGCGGCAGGGGATGACCCTGGAAGCTGCCGGATTCAACAGGGATTCCCTGGTCGAACAGTACAAGCTTGCGGCTCAGTCCCGGGTCAAGGGTGATTTTCTCTTGAAGAAGGTGGCGGAAAAGGAAGGGCTCAAGCTGGAAAATGAAGACATCGATAAGGGCTTTAAGCGTATTTCCGAGCAGTACAACATGCCGGTCAGCGAAGTGAAGAAATATTTTTCCAGCAGGGACGATCTGCTGCCCTTCATGGCGGAGCTGTTGAATGAGAAAATCCTGACTTTCCTGCTTGACGCCGCCAAGTTGAAAATCGTGCCGGCTGCTGCCTAGGGTGTGAGTGATCCAGTAACCTCTTGAAGGAGCATGTTTATGAATCTTGTCCCCATGGTTGTTGAGCAGAGCCCCCGCGGAGAGCGGGCCTATGATATCTACTCCCGGCTGTTGAAGGAGCGGATTATTTTTTTGGGTTCGGCCATAAATGACGATATAGCCAACATCATCATTGCCCAGATTCTTTTTCTGGAAGCCGATGATCCGGACAAGGATATTACTTTTTATATCAACTCTCCCGGGGGCGTTGTGACTGCGGGCATGGCCATTTATGATACAATGCATTATGTGAAGTGCGATATCGCCACCCTGTGCATGGGGCAGGCGGCCAGCATGGGCGCGGTGCTGCTGGCCGCCGGCACCGAGGGGAAACGGTATGCGCTGCCGAACTCCCGGATCATGCTGCATCAGCCCATGGGAGGATTTCAGGGGCAGGCCTCCGATATCGATATCCACGCCAAGGAGATTCTGCGCATGCGGCAGACTCTGAACACTATTCTGGCGCATCATACCAAGCAAAAGCTCAAGAAGATTCAGGTTGATACGGATCGGGATTTTTTCATGGGCGCCGAGGAAGCCAAGGCCTATGGTGTCATAGACAAGGTGTTGGTGAAACGGGCGAATCCTGAAGAGGAGAATAGTCATGGCAAAAGATCATAACGGCGAAGTGGAAGTAACCTGTTCCTTCTGCGGTAAAAGCCAGGACGAGGTCAAGAAGCTGATCGCCGGGCCCACGGTCTATATCTGCAACGAGTGCATCGACCTGTGCAATGAGATCGTCAGCGAGGACCGCCAGCAGGCCCTGGAGTCGCAGATGGTGGCTTCGACCCTCAAGCCTTATGACATCAAGGCCCATCTCGATGAGTATGTGATCGGCCAGGAACAGGCCAAGAAGGTTCTTGCCGTCGCGGTGCACAACCACTACAAGCGGATAGAGGCGCAGAGCAGTAGCGACGGCAGCGAGGTCGAGTTGCAGAAAAGCAATATTCTGCTGGTCGGCCCCACGGGCAGCGGCAAGACGCTGCTGGCCCAAACCCTGGCCAAGATCCTCAATGTCCCCTTTGCCATGGCCGACGCCACCACCCTTACCGAGGCCGGCTATGTCGGGGAGGATGTGGAGAATATCCTGGTCAATCTGCTCCAGGCGGCGGACCACGATATCCAGCGGGCCAGCCGCGGCATCATCTACATCGATGAAATCGACAAGATCGCCCGGAAATCGGACAGCGCCTCCATCACCCGCGATGTTTCCGGCGAAGGGGTGCAACAGGCCCTGCTGAAGATCATCGAGGGAACCGTGGCCAGTGTTCCCCCCAAGGGCGGACGCAAGCATCCCCAGCAGGAATATATCAAAATCGATACCACCAACATCCTCTTTATCTGCGGCGGAGCCTTTGTCGGGCTGGATGGCGTGATCAAGCAGCGGACCGGCACCAAGTCCATGGGGTTTGGCGCCAAGGTTGTGGGCAAGCCGAAGAAGTCGGTGGGTGACATCCTTGCCCAGGTCCAGGCGGAGGATCTGTTGCGTTTTGGCCTGATTCCGGAGCTGGTCGGCCGTCTGCCCGTGGTGGCGACCATGGAGGAGCTGGACGAGGAGGATTTGGTCCGCGTTCTCCGGATGCCGAAAAACGCCCTGACCAAGCAGTATGAGCGTCTTTTCGCTTTCGATAATATCCGGCTGCGCTTCACCGAGGGCGCGCTCAAGGCCATCGCCCAGCAGGCGATCAAGAGAAAGTCCGGAGCCCGGGGCTTGAGAACGGTCATGGAGCAGGCCATGCTTGATATCATGTACGAATTGCCCTCCAAGGAAAACGTGCGGGAGTGTGTCATCAGCGAGCAGGTGGTGCTGAACGGCGATTATCCGGTGATTTTGTACGATAACGACGCGGAATCAAAGAAAAGCGCCTGAACCGGCGAGCAGTCCCTTAACCCATCACGGTTGCATTAACATTATGGCTGAACTTGACTCCGAGCACGAAATTGCCTATCCGATGATGCCCTTGCGGGACATCGTGATCTTCCCCTATATGGTTGCGCCCTTGGTGGTTGGCAGGGAGCGATCCATAAAGGCCCTGGAAGAGGCGATGGCCAAGCGTTCCGAGATCTTTCTGGTAACCCAGAAGGATGCGGCCGAGGATGATCCGACCGAGGAAAGCGTGCATGCGGTGGGGACCGTGGCCACGGTCATGCAACTGCTCCGTCTGCCCGATGGCACGATCAAGGCCCTGGTCGAGGGGAAAAGAAGGGGCAGGATCATGAAGCACCTGCCCAATCCCGACTACTTCGTTGTCCAGCTTGAAGGTGAAAAGGGTGAGGACGAGGGCGGGCTTGAAGCGACCGCCTATGTGCGCGAAATTCAGACGAGCTTCAAGGAATATGTCAAATACAACAAAAAGGTGCCGGCCGAGGTTATCAAATCCCTGGCCCGCATCGAGCGGCCCGCAAAGTTTGTCGATGTTCTGGCCGCGCATCTGCCCCTGAATGTGCAGGAAAAACAGGCAATCCTGGCGAATTTTTCCGTTGTCGGGCGGCTGGAGCAGGTTCTCTCCCTTATCCATAAGGAAATTGAAATCGCCGAGCTTGAGGAGGTTATCCGGGCCCGGGTGAAGAAGAAAATGGATAAGACCCAGAAGGATTATTTCTTGGCGGAGCAACTCCGCGCCATCCAGAAAGAGATGGGCACTGCCGAGGATGCCTCCTCCGAGCTTGAGGGCTTGGAAAAGGCGATCCAGGGGAAAAATCTGCCCGAGGCGGCTCGCGCCAAGCTGGAGCAGGAGTTCAAGAAGCTGAAGATGATGCCGGCCATGTCCGCCGAGGCCACGGTGGTCCGCAATTATATCGACTGTATCCTCAGCCTGCCCTGGAAGGAAAAAACCGAGGAGAAGATCGATATCCAGGAGGCTGAGGAAATCCTGGCCCAGGACCACCATGGTCTCTTGAAGCCCAAGGAACGGATTCTCGAATATCTCGCCGTGCAGGCCCAGGTTGAGAAGATCAAGGGCCCGATCCTTTGTCTGGTTGGCCCTCCTGGGGTGGGTAAAACCTCGCTGTGCAAGTCCCTGGCGCGCGCCATGGGGCGCAAGTTTGTCCGCCTCTCCCTCGGCGGGGTCCGTGACGAGGCGGAGATCCGCGGGCACCGGCGCACCTATATCGGAGCCTTGCCGGGCAAGATTATTCAGTCCATGCAGAAGGCCAAGGTGGTGAATCCGGTTATCTGTCTTGACGAGGTGGACAAGATGAGCACGGATTTCCGTGGGGATCCTTCCGCCGCCCTGCTGGAGGTGCTGGACCCGGAGCAAAACGTTGCGTTCAACGACCATTACCTTGATCTCGACTATGATCTCTCCGGGGTCTTTTTCGTGACCACGGCCAACAATCTTCATGCCATCCCGGCCCCGCTCCAGGACCGGATGGAGGTGATCAAGCTCAATGGCTATACGGAAGAAGACAAGCTGAACATCGCCCAGGGCTTTCTGGTGCCGAAACAGCTGGAGGCCAACGGCTTCGGCCGCGAGGATATTACCTTCAACGATGCGGCCATTCTGGAGATTATCCGGAGATACACCCGGGAGGCTGGGGTGCGCAATCTTGAGCGCAGCATCGCCTCGGTGTGCCGCAAGGTGGCCCGGGACCGGCAAAAGAAAAAGACGGACAAGCGATACCGGCTGAACGATGCGGCCATCGCCAAGTATCTGGGCGGGGTCAGGTACCGTTTCGGTCTGGCCGAGGAGCGGGACAAGGTGGGACTTACCACCGGTCTGGCCTGGACCGAGGTGGGGGGCGAGCTGCTGCAGATCGAGACGGCCCTGATGCCGGGGAAAGGGAAGCTGACCGTGACCGGAAAGCTTGGCGACGTTATGCAGGAATCCGCCCAGGCCGCCTTGAGCTATGTGCGGACCCGGGCCTTGCAGCTCGGTCTGCTGCCGGATTTTTATCAGAAGCTCGATATCCATATCCATGTGCCGGAAGGGGCTATCCCCAAGGATGGTCCATCCGCCGGGATTACCATGGCGACCTCGATGGTCTCGGCCTTGCTCAAGCTTCCGGTCCGGCGGGATATCGCCATGACCGGGGAGATTACCCTGCGGGGCAGGGTATTGCCCATTGGCGGCCTCACCGAAAAGCTCCTCGCCGCGCGGCGGGGCAATATCAAACATGTTTTGATCCCTCGGGACAATGAAGCGGATCTTAACGAGATTCCGGCCAAGATCCTTAAGGGCCTCACCGTGGAGCTGGTTGAGCATGTGGACGAGGTTTTGGCCAAGGCCCTGGTGCTCAAGGAGGGGGAGCAGCTTTTTAAGGACATTCCCTTTGGCAGTTTTGGCGTGGAAGGTGTGCTTCCCGCGAGTAAGGTGGCGCATTAGCCGCAAGGGTTTCTTGGTTGCCAGCAGGCCGTGGCCGGATCAGCATGGCCAGCGGCTTTTATTTTTGGAATGCGGTAAGTTTTTTGCTTGACGGATTATGGGTGGCAAGGGTATATCTTGCCACACTTCATGTGGGGCGAATAGCTCAGCTGGGAGAGCATCGGCCTTACAAGCCGAGGGTCACAGGTTCGATCCCTGTTTCGCCCACCACAAGAGGAGTGGTAGTTCAGTTGGTTAGAATACCGGCCTGTCACGCCGGGGGTCGCGGGTTCGAGCCCCGTCCACTCCGCCAAAAGAAAATTAAAGGGATTAGCCATTACAGCTAATCCCTTTTTTTTTAATCTGTTGTTGTCGATTCCCGGTTTTTCCTGGGAGCAATTGCTTGACACCGTCCGCATTCCGTGAGTAACATGAAAATTTTGTAGGATGGTGCAAGCCAAGGAACCGGCCAAGGCATGGAGTTTGATGCAACTGTAGTTGTGGTAAGGTTGCCTGCAAACATATGCAAGAGGAAGATATGATCCGTTACCTGGAAAAAATAGGAAGCACTACCATCTGGCTGCTGGGAGACCTGGGCCGCATGGGATCTTTTCTGGGTTTGGGTCTTGGCGGCATTTTCAAGAGGCCGTTTCGATTTTCCGCCATGATCCGGCAGGTTCGCTTGATCGGAGCTAATTCCTTTTGGGTCATATTTTTTATCGCTGGATTTACCGGGATGGTTCTCGGGTTGCAGGGATATTACACCTTGCGTAAGTTTGGTTCGGAAGGCGCTTTGGGGTCGGCGGTTTCCCTCTCCCTGATCCGTGAACTGGGCCCGGTTTTGACTGCCTTGATGGTAACCGGCCGCGCCGGGTCGGCAATGTGCGCCGAAATCGGGATCATGCGCAATACCGAGCAGCTCGACGCCTTGGAATGCATGGCCATCGATCCTTTCCGTTATCTCATCACGCCGAAGTTTCTTGCCACGATCATCTCGGTCCCCATTCTTACCCTGTTTTTTAATGTTGTCGGCATATTCGGCGGGTATCTTGCCGGTTGCGGCCTGCTGGGGGTCAACCCTGGCGCGTATTGGTCCGGAATGGAGCAGAGCGTTGTGAATCAGGATATAAACATGGGCATCATCAAATCCTTTGTTTTTGCCCTGGTGATCGTCTGGGTGTGCGCGGGGAGAGGCTATTTTGTTCATGTTATCCGCGGGGCAGGTTTTGGCGCCGAAGGCGTGAGCAAGGTAACCACGCAGGCAGTGGTTCTCTCTTCCATCGCGATTCTTATTTGGGATTATCTGCTTACGGCGATACTGTTATGAGTCAGGCGGTTATCCAGTTTAAAGATGTTGTAAAAGCATTTGGCCGGCAGACCATTCTCGACCGGGTGAATCTGACGATCAACTCCGGCAAGACCACGGTCATCGCCGGTCCGAGCGGACAGGGAAAGAGCGTGACCATGAAGCTCATCCTGGGCCTTCTGCGGCCGGACTCCGGCCAGATTCTGGTTGACGGACAGGATATCTCCAGGATGCGCTCCAAGGCGCTGAACGAAGTGCGGACAAAATTCGGCGTTCTTTTTCAGGGGTCGGCGCTCCTCGACTCCCTGAGTGTTTTTGCCAACGTGGCCTTGCCGCTTGAAGAGCGGACACGGCTGGGAAAAGATGAGATCCGGGCGCGGGTGCTTGCCACCTTGGGGCAACTGGGTCTTACCGGACATGAGGACAAATATCCGGCCCAGCTCAGTGGCGGCATGCGAAAACGGGTCGGGCTTGCCCGGGCGTTGATGCTGCATCCTGAAATAATGCTTTTTGATGAGCCGACCACCGGTCTTGATCCGGAGAAGTCCCTGGAGATCTACAATCTTTTTCTGGAGACCCAGAAGAAATTCGGATATACGTCAATCATAGTCAGTCACGATATCCCTAAAATCTTCAACTTGGCTGATCAGGTCATTCTGGTCAATAAGGGCAAGTTCAACACCTTTGCCAGTCCCGAAGACATTCAGCAGAGCGAGCTTCCAGAGATACAGGCCTTTGTGCAGAGCACAATGGGGAAGGTTTATTTAAGCAGGGAGATGGAATAAAGGGTATGAAGAAGATAAATTTTGATGCGATTGTTGGCCTCTTTGTTCTTTCGGGCTTTCTGGCGTTTGCTTATATGTCTTTGCAACTGGGAGAATTTTCCGTGTTTTCCATGGAGAAGACATATTCCGTGTATGCGACGTTTGGTAATGTCTCCGGTCTCAAGCGCGGAGCCATTATTGAAATGGCCGGGGTCAATGTGGGCAAGGTGAACAGTATCTCCTTGGGTGAAAACGATCAAGCCAAGGTGCAGCTCCAAATCAATGACGGGGTAAAGATCAGCGATGATGCAATTGCCTCCGTTAAAACCCAGGGTATTATCGGAGATAAATATATCAAGATTTCTCCGGGTGGTTCGGAGGAGTTGCTGGCTGATGGCGGGGTTATTACGGAAACAGAATCCGCACTTGATCTCGAGGAGTTGGTGAGCAAGTATATTTTCGGGAAGGTCTGAAGATTCGCGGGGCTCGTCTGGGCGCTGGTTGGGTTTTTTAATTTCTTTAAAAAAAACGGCGTATCTGGCATACATTAAAATAAGAGTGTTTTTTTAGCAGATTCTTGCTTGCTTGTCCTGCTCGGCTTGGACTTGGCGATAACGAACTCCCCGCCTCCCGCAAATTGGATTACAGAGGACGACCATGAAAAATCGAGACGGTTTCGTGCTGCAACTGCGCAGAGTATGTTTCTGTTGCCTGGCAATCTGGCTGGGATCCATGACCCTGGTTATGGGACAGGAGGTGACGGCCGACGCCGAACCGGATTTCGGAGAGGAACGGGATATCGGTCTGGTCTCGGATCCTCTGGAACCGGTGAACCGTGTTTTTTTTCATTTCAACGATAAGTTGTATTTTTGGGTGCTTAAGCCGGCCTCCCAGGGATATTCCTATTTTATTGCCGAAGATATCCGCATGTGTGTGCGGAGTTTTATGAAGAATCTTCTGGCTCCGGTCCGGATTGTCAATAATCTCCTGCAGGGGAAGGTCGCGGACAGCGGAGTGGAAACCGCCCGTTTTGTTATCAATTCCACCCTTGGGATTGCTGGTTTGGCCGATCCGGCCAAAAACGAATTCGGCCTGTCCGCCAAGGATGAAGACCTGGGGCAAACCATAGGGGTGTACGGGCTTGGCGAAGGCGTCTATATTTGTTGGCCTTTTCTGGGGCCGTCTAACGTGCGGGACACCGTCGGCTTCGCCGGTGATTTTTTCTTGAGTCCCTTGTCTTACCTGGCCATGTCTGATGCTGGCGCCGGCGTGGCTGTGCAGGCCGGCCGGGAGGTGAATAACACCTCGCTGACCCTGGGAGATTACGAAGACTTCAAGGCGTCCGCCATTGACCCCTATGTTGCCCTGCGTGATGCATACCGTCAGTACCGGCAAAAGAAAATACGCGATGTTGCCGTGGGCAGTGATTCTGTGTACATTTCTTCTTCCGGCAAGTCTGAACAAACATATGCCCAAGAGAAGCCCGAGGTGGCGGCTTCTCCGGAAATGGACTCCGCGCCGGTTCCTGTTGATGATTTTTTTGTCCAGGTCGGAACCTCGTTTGATGCGGAAAAGCTTCTGCTTATGCGGCAAACCCTGCTTGCCATGAATAAGGAGTCGGTTGTCAAGGTGTATGATCGGGGCGGGCAGAACTTCTATGCTCTGGAAGTGCCTGCCGGGAAAAAGTTCGAGTTCGCCAAGCAGGAGGCGAAAAGGCTCTGCGCCGCTGGGTTCAGCGAAGCCAGGGTTGGTCAATAATACAGTCGTAAGGCATGATTTCAGAGGCAATAATGAAGAACGGCAACATGTGGTATAAAAAGATTTTTTTGGCAGTAATTCTATCCATCGCTCTCCCTGTTTTTTATCAGGGCAGTTCCTGCGCCGCGGCAACGGATCCGGTTGTTTTCGTCAAGGATGCCGTTGATGAAATTATTTCCATTCTTCAGGATGAAAAGCTCGCTGTGCCTGCTCGCAGGGCGGAGAGGAAAAATCGCATGGTGACTATTGTCGAAAAGAAATTTGATTTTCGCGATATGTCCATGCGCGCGCTGGCCAAACATTGGCATGGAAGGAGTCCAGCGGAGCAGGACCGTTTTGTCGTTTTGTTCAAGACGCTGCTGGAGAATACATATATTGCCAAGATAGAAACCTACTCCGGTGAAAAAGTTGTCTTTAAAAAAGCCGCCGTGCAGGGGAACAAGGCCATTGTCTATAGTGACCTGATCCGTAAGAACGTGGAAACGCCGGTTAACTACAAGCTCAAGAACAATGATGACCGCTGGACGGTTTACGATGTGGAAGTGGAAGGCGTGAGCCTGGTGAATAATTACCGGACCCAGTTTGCCAGTATTCTGGGCAAGGAGGATTTTGCCGGTCTTATCGCCAAGCTTGAAGAGAAGGTCAGCAAGGGAGACGTCAAATAACCTTCATGGGGACCGCGGAAAAGTTGCTTTTTGGGCGATACAAGTCCGAAGAGCTTGCTGATATATTTTCTTTTTTGTCCGCCGAAGAGATGGGGGAGTTGTTTGCCTATCTCGAGTTTCGGGAGTGGCAGCCTGCGGAAATTGTGATGAAAAGCGGGGATCCCGGCGATTTTATGGGGTTTCTGGTGGCGGGGAAACTTGCCGTCAAGATGGAGGGGATATTCCCCGATAAATTTATTCTGGTTGCCGTGCTTGAGCGTGGAAGCCTGGTTGGCGAAATTTCCGTTGTTGAAGGGGGATGCCGCCATGCCACCGTTGTCGCCACGGAACAGAGTCAGCTTCTTATCCTCACCCGTGAAAACATGGAGCTGATGCTGGTGCGTTCGCCTGCTCTTGGGCTGAAATTTTTCCGTCGAATTATTCATGTGCTTGGTCATCGCCTGGGTAAGGCGAGCGACCGTCTCTCCAGATTGCTGTAACCTCTTGTAATCCCTTTTGTTACGCTGCGAAGCCATTGGTGTCGATGCCTTCTCCGTCGGGTGCGCGCATCAACGAAAAGAGTCCTTGTGGCGAATTCACTTGACAACGGGCTGTGTTTATTTATATTGATCTGCTTCATTTTTTGTATTGCGAACGGGTGATGCGTGCGGATCAGGTGGGACGAAATACCGGAGAGTGGCCTTTCTTTTAGTATTGACGATGGGTCTTGGGTTCCCGGCAATGAGGTCGTCTGCCAGGGACCCGGAGCATGTTCCGTTTCCTTGCAAAAAGAAGGGGGACGGGTTTTGTTTGCCGGCGCCTTGCGTCTTCCCGTTGTTTTAGAGTGTGACCGGTGTCTTGAGTCATTTGTCCATACCCTGAATGAAGAGTTTGAGGTTGTGTTTGAGCTTGCCAAAGAGGAAGCGGCCGGTCTCGTTTCAGACCACTTTTGCAAGGGCGATGAGCTGGATGTTGTGTACCTTGCCGAGCCGGTGGTGGATGTCTTTCCGGTGCTTGCGCAACAGGTGTTCCTTGGGTTGCCCGAGAAAAGGCTGTGCAGCGACAAGTGCTTGGGGTTGTGCCCTGCATGCGGGGCGAACTTGAACAGCCATGCCTGTGGTTGTGCCCGGAGTACAGGTACATCCCCATTCAATGTTTTGGCAAAGCTGAAAGCGCAGTAGTCAGCTGCTTTTCCAGGGTGACATCGGCCGGGAACGAACGGCCAGGCGGAGAGAGGACCATGTCTGGTGCCTTGGGCTGCCAAATGTTTTGTGCCGATCAGGGGAAGCTTCCATTGTAACGGGGAATATGGACCATCCGCCGTTGCATTTTTTGTTGAACCTGTTGAATTTTTTTGAAAAACCCGTTACAGACAACAAGTTGTAACCGAGATCTTTCCAATTGGAGGAAAAGTAATGGCTTTACCGAAAAGAAGACATTCCCATTGCCGTACCAGAATTCGTCGTTCCCACGATGCCCTTTGTGGCGTAACCGTTTCCACCTGCTCCGAATGTGGCGAGCCGAAGCTGCCGCACCGTCTTTGTCCTAGCTGCGGGGCATACAAGGGCCGTTCTGTTGTCAAGTTGACCGAAGAGTAATAGAGTTCGCCATGGCGTTGCATATTGCCTTGGATGCCATGGGCGGGGACCGAGGCCCTGAAGAACTGGTTTCCGGGGCAGTCTTGGCTACGCGCGAGTCGGACCTTGAGGTCAGCCTCGTGGGAGACACGGTCCGGCTCGGGGCCATCCTGGCAAGCCATGGCGCTTCTTCACCCCGGATTCATCTGGTGCATGCCTCCCAGGTTGTTGACATGGATGAATCCCCCTTTGACGCCATCCGCAGGAAAAAAGACTCCTCCATCATGAAGGCGTTTGCCCTCCATAAAGAGGGCAGCGTTGATGCTGTTGTCAGCGCCGGGAATTCCGGGGCAACGCTGGCCGCGGCCATCAAATTGCTTGGCCGTCTGGAACATGTGTCCCGGCCAGGAATCGCAGGGATTTATCCTACCTTGAAGGGGCCGGTGGTTATGATGGACGTTGGGGCAAACGTCGATTGCCGGCCCGAACATCTTTTTCAGTTCGGGGTCATGGCCGCGGCTTTCTCCCAGGTGCTCTTCGGTTTGGACCGCCCTCGTGTCGGCCTGCTCAGTATCGGCGAAGAGGGGGGAAAAGGCAATATCCTGGTGAAAAAATCCCACGAACTGTTTCAGCAGAGTTCCTTGAATTACATCGGCAATGTCGAAGGCCGTGACACCTTCCAGGGGGATGTGGATGTCATGGTCTGTGATGGATTTGTCGGCAATGTCTGCCTGAAACTCAGCGAGGGATTGGCCGAGGCGGTCATGGGCATGCTGGGTGAGGAGATTGCCAAGAGCTTCAAGGCAAAGCTTGGCTATCTGCTTGCCAGGGATGCTTTTGTTTCCTTTAAAAAACGGGTTGATTACGCCGAGTATGGTGGCGCGCCGCTGCTCGGCATACGGGGCAATGCCATTGTCTGCCATGGGCGCTCCAATGCCGTGGCTATGAAAAATGCCATCCGGGTTGCCTCGGAAATGGCCCGCAATAAGGTCAACGACCGGATCCTTGAGCTTTTTTCCCTGGACCATCGCCTGGTAGAACAAGATGATGCCCCAGTTGCCAACGCCGCTGGTGCCGGAGTAACCCAATGAGCCGCGCGGTTATCATCGGGACCGGTTCCTGCCTGCCGGAAAGGATCCTCACCAACGAGGATCTGGAAAAGATGGTTGATACCTCCGATGAGTGGATCACCACCAGAACCGGGATCAAGACCCGGCATATTGCCCGGGCCGGGGAGGAAACCTCCAAGCTGGCCAGCGTGGCGGCACGCCGCGCCCTGGATATGGCCGGGGTGACTCCGGCGGAGGTTGACATGATCGTCGTCGGGACGATTTCCTGTGAAAAGGCCATGCCCTCCTGCGCCTGTCTCGTGCAAAAAGAGATTGAGGCTGTCAACGCCTTTGCCTTTGATATCAACGCCGCCTGTTCCGGTTTCCTCTACGGTCTTGATCTGGCCGACAAATACATTCGCAACAACCCGGATATGAAAATCCTGGTGATCGGCGCGGAAAATCTCTCCGCCCGCACCAACTGGCAGGATCGCAATACCTGCGTGCTTTTCGGCGATGGCGCCGGGGCTTGCCTGGTGACGGGCAACGATCAGGGCAGGGGAATCCTGGCGAGCCAGCTCTACGCGGATGGCCGCTTGTGGGAATTGCTCCATATGGACAACGCTCCCAGCCTGAACCCCGATCTCTGCACCGCGCAAAGCGACGGGCCCTTCATCAAGATGGTGGGGAAGGATGTTTTTCGTTACGCGGTCCGGGCCATGGCGGATGCCATTACCGCAGTCCTTCAAAAAGAAGGGCTGGCCATCGCCGACATCGCCCTGGTTGTGCCCCATCAGGCCAATATCCGCATCCTGAAAAGCCTGGCCGATCACCTCGGTGTTCCGCTCGAAAAAATCTATATTAATGTGCACAAATATGGTAATACATCGGCGGCGACCGTGCCGATTGCCATGGACGAGGCGAACCGGGAAGGCCGATTGCAGCAGGGGGATCTGCTTCTCATCTGCACTTTTGGCGGCGGTTTCACCTGGGGCGCAGCCCTGGTCAGGTGGTAAGGCATATTTGGCCAAGTCATTACCCAACCGCAGATCAAAGTAATTGAGCTACAAGGGGGCACAGTGGATTATTTCTTGAGCGAAGAGCAGCAGATGATCGTGGATGTTGCTCGGCAGATTACCGATGAAATGATTGTTCCGCAACGGGCGGAATTGGATGAAACCGAAGATTATCCTCGTGATATCCTGACCGCCATTGCCAAGGCCGATCTGTATGGCCTCTATATCCCCGAGGAATACGGCGGGTTGGGCGGGGGGTGTTTTGACATCGTCTTGGCTCTTGAACAGTTTGCTCGCGGCTGTACCGGGGTGGCCACCGCTTTTGCCGCCAGCGCCCTGGGCGCATACCCGATTCTCATCTCCGGCAGCGAAGAGCTGAAACAGAAATACATGCCTCTCATCGCCAGCGGCGAGAAATTGGCGGCCTTTGCCCTTACCGAGGCCAATGCCGGCAGCGATGCCTCGGGCATCCAGACCACCGCCGTTCTCGATGGCGACGAGTGGGTTTTAAACGGCACCAAGCAGTGGATCACCAATGCGGGCGAGGCCCAGATCTATACGGTTATCGCCATCACCGACAAGAGCAAGGGGCCTCGCGGCGCCACCATGTTCGTGGTCGAGGACACCGACCCTGGTTTTTCCTACGGGGTCAAGGAAAAGAAGCTTGGTATCCGTTGTTCTTCCACCCGCGAACTGATCTTTAAGGATTGCCGGATTCCCAAGGACCGGGTCATCGGCCGGATCGGCATGGGCTTCATCACCGTGATGAAGACCCTGGATCAATCCCGCCCTGGCATCGCCATCCTCGGTGTTGGCCTGGGGCAGGGCGCCCTGGATGAGGCGGTCAATTACGCCAAGCAGCGGGTGCAGTTCGGCAAGCCCATCATCTCCTTCCAGGCCGTGCAGCATATCCTGGCCGACATGGCCATCCAGATCGAGGCGGGCCGCGCCCTGGTATACTCGGCTGCCAAGCACATCGACGCCCACAAAAACGACATGTCCAAGGCCTCTTCCATGTGCAAGGTGTTCGCCACCGACATGGCCATGAAGGTCACCACCGATGCCGTCCAGGTTCTCGCCGGCTATGGCTACATGCGTGAGTATCCGGTGGAAAAGATGATGCGGGATGCCAAGATCCTCCAGATCTACGAGGGCACCAATCAGATTCAGCGGAATGTTGTTGGTCAGGAACTCAACAAGGAGTATACGAGGTCCTAATGAAGATCATCGTTTGCGTAAAACAGGTGCCGGACGCCAAGGATGTCCGCCTGGACCCCAAGACCAACACCCTTTCCCGGGAAGGGGTGCAAGCCATTATGAACCCTTACGACCGCCATGCCCTTGAGGAAGCGGTCCGCCTGAAGGAGCAGCACGGCGGCACGGTAACCGTGGTCAGCATGGGGCCGCCCCAGGCGGAAGAGATGCTGCGCGAGGCAGTGTCCTGCGGGGCGGACGAGGCGGTGCTTGTCTCGGATCGCGCCTTTGCCGGCGCGGATACCTGGGCCACGACCTATACCCTGTCTCAAGCCATTAAAAAGATCGATGATTTCGATCTTATCCTCTGCGGCAAGCAGGCCATTGACGGGGATACCGCCCAGGTGGGCCCCGGCCTGGCCGAGCGTCTTGATATCCCTTTTGTCGCCTATGTGCGCAAGATCAATGGATGCACCGCCAACACCATCCGGGCGGAGCGGTTGATGGATGACGGCTATGACCTGCTTGAGGTGGGGCTGCCCGCGCTGTTCACCGTGGTTAAAGAGATCAATGAGCCCAGGATTCCTTCCCTCAAGGGAAAGATGAAGGCGAAAAAGATCGATATCACCAAGATGACCGCGGCGGATATCGAAGCAGACCCGGAGCAGTTGGGACTCAAAGGTTCCACCACCCAGGTGGTCAAGGTTTTTTCCCCGGAACTGAAAGGGGAACGGGCCATGCTTGGTGGCACGGCTGATGAACAGGTTGCCCAGCTGTATGAGAAATTGTCGCCTCTCCTGTAGACTTCAAACGAACGGAATTCTCCATGTTACAGATTGATGTAGAAGCCTGTATTGGTTGCGGTGTCTGTGAAAGTACCTGTACCTTCGGGGCCATCAAGGTTGAAGGCGGGCACGCGGTGGTCGGCGATAGCTGTACCCTGTGCGGCAGTTGCGTGGATGTCTGCGAGGTCGGCGCCCTTTCCATCAAGCGGGAGGAAAAGGCAACCCAGGGCAACCTGGATGACTGGTCCGGGGTCTGGGTCTATGCGGAATGCCGGCATGGCAGGCTCGCCCCCGTTGCCCTGGAGCTGCTGGGTGCCGGCCGCAAGCTGGCCGAAAAAAGGGGGGTTCCCCTTTCCGCGGTTCTGTTGGGTTCAAAGCTGAATGGCATGGCCGAAGAGCTCATCGCCTACGGCGCTGACAAGGTGTTTGTCGTCGATGATCCGGCCCTGGCCTCCTTTACCGATGACGCCTATGGCAACGCCTTGAGTGCGTTGGCCAGGAAAAACAAGCCCGAGATTATTCTCGCCGGTGCTACAGCCATTGGCAGATCCTTTATTCCCCGGGTTGCCACCACCCTGGCCACCGGCCTTACCGCTGATTGCACGGATCTGGCGATTCGCGATGAGGACGGGGCGCTGCTCCAGACCAGGCCGGCCTTTGGCGGCAACATCATGGCCACTATCGTTTGCCCGCACACCCGTCCGCAGATCTCCACGGTGCGGCCGCTGGTGATGAAGCCCCTTGCCAGGGATGGAGGCCGCAAAGGGGAAATCATCGTTGCCGATCTGGATTCGAACACCCTCAAACCACGGGTCAAGGTGCTTGACTCGGTGGTGGAGGATCTTGACCGGGTGAACCTCTCCGAGGCCGATATTGTCGTGGCTGGCGGCCGGGGCTTGGAAAACGAGAAGGGTTTTGCCATGATCCGCGAGCTGGCCGATGTGCTGGGCGGGGCGGTTGCCGCTTCCCGGGCCGCGGTGGACAGCGGCTGGATTCCCTACCCGCATCAGGTTGGCCAGACCGGCAAGACCGTGGCCCCAAAGGTGTATATCGCCTGCGGCATCTCCGGCGCCATCCAGCATCTGGTGGGCATGCAGTCCGCCGACACCATTATCGCCATCAACCGTGACGCCGATGCCCCGATCTTTGACGTGGCCACCTACGGCATTGTCGGTGATGTCTTCGAGATCGTGCCCAAGCTTATCGAGAAATTCAAGGAAAGGAAGAGCGCATGAGCCTGAGCGGAAAAATCGCCGTAGTCACCGGCGGCAGCCGGGGCATTGGCCGGGCTATCTGTCAGCGGTTGGCAGCGCTTGGCGCCACGGTTATCGTCAATTATGTGAGCAACCCGGCCGCTGCGGAAGAGACGGTGCAGTCCATCCGGAGCGCGGGCGGCAAGGGTGAAGCGATCCAGTTCAATGTTGCCACCCCCGAGGAGATCGAAGCGGCGTTTAAAAAGATTCTCGATGCGCATGGCCGGGTGGATATCCTGGTGAACAACGCCGGGATCACGCGGGACGGTCTGCTCATGAAGATGAAGGACGAGCAGTGGGACGAGGTGCTCAATACCAATCTCAAGGGCGTATTCCTCTGCACCAAGGCGGTGAGCCGGGCCATGATGAAGCAGCGCTGGGGGCGGATCATCAACATCACCTCGGTGATCGGTTTTGCCGGCAATGCAGGGCAGGCCAACTACGCCGCCGCCAAGGCAGGGATTGTCGGTTTCACCAAATCCGTGGCCAAGGAGCTTGCCTCCCGGGGGATCACGGTGAACGGGGTGGCTCCCGGTTATATTGTCACCGATATGACCAAGGATCTCTCCGAAGAGGTCACCAATACGATCAAGAATGAAATTCCCATGGGGGTTCTTGGCGAGGCCGAGGATATTGCCGGGGCCGTGGCTTATTTGGCGTCTGACGATGCGCGCTATGTGACAGGGCAGTTTATTCATGTCAATGGCGGCATGTTCATGTGATATATATTGTAAGAGCAAAACTTGGTAAGATGTTACCGTAAGCCGTTGTTAAAAAATAACTCGAATAATTATGACCCAGCGAACGGCATAATGTGCCGTAACCAGATGGTCAAGAAAGCACAGGTTGTTTTTTAACGGCACCTAAACAAGCAAGGAGAAAAGATCATGTCTGTACAGGAAAAACTCATTGATATCATTGCCGAGCAGCTGAGTGTTGATAAAGACAAGGTTGTGCCGGGCGCCTCTTTTATTGATGATCTGGGTGCTGACTCCCTTGATCTGGTTGAGCTGATCATGGCCATGGAAGAGGCTTTCGATATCGAGATTGCCGATGATGTCGCGGAAAAGATCACCACCGTGCAGCACGCCATTGATCATGTCAACAAGGTTGCTGGTTGATCCGATTTTTTGTCGGTAACAGACACCTGGCAGGAACAACCGAGGACGGACCTTGGCGGGATTTTACCTGCCAGGGCCTTTCTTTCTCTGCAAACAGATTGTGAGGATCAGCGTGGGCAGAAGAGTCGTGGTCACAGGAGTTGGACTGGTTACACCCCTGGGAACAGGCGTGGAAAAGACCTGGAGCGCACTGTGCGCAGGCAAGAGCGGCATCGGCCCGATCACCCGGTTTGACGCCAGCGAGGTTGGCGTCAATATCGCCGCCGAGGTCAAGGATTTTCAGGTCGAGGATCACATCGACAAGAAGGTCGCCAAGCACCTCGACCTCTTTGTGCAGTACGCAGTTGCGGCTGCCGGGGAAGCCTTGCGCAATGCCGGCTTCCAGATCACCGAGGAAAATGCGCCTCGGGTCGGAAGTATCATGGGTTGCGGACTTGGCGGTCTGCCCACCATTGAGAAATACCACCAGGTGGCTCTGGAAAAGGGAACCAAGCGGATCACGCCCTTTTTTATCCCCATGGTTATCCCCAACATGGGCGCCGGGCAGATCTCCATTATTTACGGCACCAGGGGCCCGAATCTCTGCCTCACCACCGCCTGCGCCGCAGGCACCCATGCGGTGGGCGAGGCGTTTCGCTCCATCGCCAATGATGAATGTGACGTGGTCATTACCGGCGGCAGCGAATCGGTGATCTGTCCTCTGGCGGTTGGCGGTTTTCATGCGATGAAAGCGCTGTCCACCCGCAATGATCAGCCGGAAAAAGCCTCGCGCCCCTTTGAACGGGACCGGGATGGCTTTATTATCTCCGAAGGGGCCGGCGTGCTTATTCTTGAGGAATTGGAGCATGCCAAAGCCCGTGGCGCCACGATATATGCCGAGGTTGCCGGGTACGGCTTGAGCGGTGACGGCTACCATATGGCCGCCCCTCCCGAGGATGGCAACGGCGCGGTCCGCTGCATGAAAATGGCCTTGAAGGACGCGGGCATGAGCCCGGAAGACGTTGACTACATCAACGCCCATGGCACCTCGACCCCGTTGAACGATGTGGTGGAAACCCGGGCCATTAAAACCGCCTTCGGCGATCAGGCGTACAAGCTGGCCATCAGCTCGACCAAGTCCATGACCGGTCATATGCTGGGAGGGGCAGGGGGCATCGAGGCGGTCTTTACCGCTCTGTCCATCAAGCACCAGATCGCCCCGCCGACCATGAATCTGGAAAACCCCGATCCGGAATGTGATCTGGATTACGTGCCCAATCAGGCGCGTAAGATGAAGATCCGGGCCGCCATGTCCAATTCCTTCGGTTTTGGCGGGACCAATGCGGTGTTGATCATGAAGCAATACGAGGACAAGCCGTGAAGATCTCCATCGGCTGCGATCATGGCGGCATCAGCCTCAAGGACGAAATCGTCCCGCTGCTTCAGCAGCTTGGACACACCGTGGATGACAGGGGCTGCTTTTCCACGGAGTCCGTCGACTACCCGGATTTTGCCAAGGCTGTCTGCGCCCAGGTGCAGAACTCCACGTGCGAACGCGGGATTCTGATCTGTGGGACCGGGGTCGGGATGTCCATGGTGGCCAACCGTTTCGAGGGGATTCGCGCGGCTCTGTGCAATGAGCTGTTCACCGCGCGAATGAGCCGGGAGCACAATGACGCCAACGTGCTCTGTCTCGGGGCCAGGGTGGTTGGCCCCGGCCTGGCCGTGGAAATAGTCCGGGCCTGGGTCAGCACCGAATTTGCCGGGGGCAGGCATCAGCGCCGGATTGATATGTTCTAGGAAACGAGTCTGCCGCTGCTGCGGACTCCATGTTCATTTTTTCATCACGCGGCCGGAATTACCTGGAGTAATTTTTCGGCCGTGATTATTTTTTCTGAACGCGATTTTTAACCCATAATAAACCATGAAGGATACTGCAGTGTCGTATTTGAAAGAGAGTGATCCGGATGTGTACCGTTCCATCCGCCATGAGTTGGCAAGACAAAGCAATCAGCTTGAACTGATTGCTTCCGAGAACATTGTCAGCGAGGCGGTGCTTGAGGCCCAGGGCTCCATTTTCACCAACAAGTACGCCGAGGGGTATCCTGGCAAGCGCTACTATGGCGGCTGCGAATACGCCGACCAGATCGAATCCCTGGCCATCGAGCGGGCCCTGAAGATCTTCGGCGCTGAATACGCCAATGTCCAGCCCCATTCCGGCAGCCAGGCCAACATGGCGGTCTATTTCTCCTCGTTGCAGCCGGGAGACACGGTGCTGGGCATGGACTTGGCCCACGGCGGCCATCTCACCCACGGGGCAGGGGTGAATTTTTCCGGGCAGCTCTACAAGTTTGTTTCCTACGGGGTGAACCGGGAAACCGAGCGCATCGACATGGCCGAGGTGGAGCGCGTTGCCATTGAGCACAAACCCAAGATGATCGTGGCCGGGGCGAGCGCCTACCCCAGGGTTATCGATTTCGCGGGGTTCCGCGCCATAGCCGACAAGATCGGCGCCCTGTTCATGGTGGACATGGCCCATATCGCCGGGCTGGTGGCGGCCGGGGTCCATCCCTCGCCGGTGCCCTACGCCGATTTTGTCACGACCACCACGCACAAGACCCTGCGGGGGCCTCGGGGCGGCCTGATCCTTGCCAAAGCCGAATTCGGCAAGAAGCTCGACAGCAAGATCTTCCCCGGCATCCAGGGCGGCCCTTTGGTGCATGTCATCGCGGCCAAGGCCGTGGCCTTCAAGGAAGCCATGGGCGAGAAATTCAAGAAGGATCAGGTTCAGGTGGTCAAGAACGCCCAAGCCTTGGGGGATGGACTGGTGCGCCACGGTTTCCGCCTTGTTTCCGGCGGCACCGACAACCATCTCCTTCTGGTCGATCTGAGCAACAAGGGGGCAACCGGCAAGGAGTCGGAAGAGGCGTTGGAAGAGGCGGGGCTTACCGTCAACAAGAACGCCATCCCCTTTGACCAGCAGAGCCGCTTTGTCACCAGCGGGGTGCGCATCGGCACACCGGCCGTGACCACCCGTGGCCTCAAGGAGCCGGAGATGGCCAAGATTGCCGACTGGATCAACCGGGCCATCGAGAACCGCGGCAACAAGGACATTCTGAGCGGTATCAGGGCCGAGGTTCGCGCCCTGTGCGATGCCTTTCCCCTGTATCCGGATATGGAACGGAACAACGAGTAAGCGATCATGACCGACACCCGCCCGTCCTGGGACGAATATTTCATGGGGATCACCGAGATGGTGGCCCAGCGCTCCACCTGCCTGCGTCGCAAGGTGGGCGCCATTCTCGTCCGGGACAAGCGCATCATCGCCACGGGGTACAACGGCGCGCCGGCCAAGGTCAGCCATTGTCTTGATATCGGCTGCCTGCGGGAGCAGCAGGGGATACCCTCCGGGGAACGGCATGAGCTGTGCCGCGGCCTGCATGCCGAGCAGAACGCCATTATCCAGGCGGCCCTGCACGGTTTCAGCATCGAGGGCTCCACCCTGTACTGCACCAACATGCCATGCTCCATCTGCAGCAAGATGCTGATCAATGCACGGATTGAAAAAATCTATTATAAAGAGGGATATGCCGACAGCCTGTCCTCCTTGCTGTTGGACGAAGCCCAAGTCCCTGTTGTCCAGCTGGGGTAAGTTATGAAATGTCCGTATTGCGGTCATCTGGAAAACCGGGTTGTTGATTCCCGCCTGAACAAGGATTTCACCATCACCCGCCGTCGGAGGATGTGCGACGCGTGCAGCCGCAGGTTCACCACCTACGAGCGGCTTGAGGTGACCATGCCCATGCTGATCAAGAAGGATGGGCGCCGCGAGGCCTGGGACCGGCACAAGGTGGTGGAAGGCTTGCAGAAGGCCTGCGAGAAACGGCCGGTCAGCATGGAGCAGATCGACGAGTTTGTTGATTCCCTGGAGCGGGAGCTGCAGGACATGGGCGAGCGCGAGATTCCGGTGAAGCTGGTCGGCGAACGGGTCATGGACGGCCTGCGCAAGCTCGACGGCGTGGCCTATGTCCGGTTTGCCTCGGTGTACCGGCAGTTCAAGGACTTGAGCGAGTTCATGGCCGAGTTGAAAGGCATGCTGGGCGGGCCGGAAGAAACACCGAAATGAAAGACGACCGCGCCTGGATGCAGCTGGCCATCAGGGAGGCGAGAAAGGGGCTGGGCCGCACCTCGCCCAACCCTTGCGTCGGCGCGGTGGTGGTTAAGAATAACCGGCTTATTGCCACGGGGTTTCATGCCAAGGCCGGAACCCCCCATGCCGAGGTGCATGCCCTCAGGGCTGCCGGAGCAAAGGCCAGGGGCGCCACGATCTATGTGACCCTGGAGCCCTGCAACCATACGGGGCGGACGCCTCCCTGCACCCAGGCCATTCTGGCCAGCGGGATCAAGCGGGTGGTGGTGGGCATGCTCGACCCCAATCCGCTCGTTGCGGGAGGGGGCTGCAAGACCCTTGTTGCCCAAGGGGTTGAGATTACGCAGGGCGTGCTGGCCGAGGAATGCCGGAGCCTGAACCGCCCCTTTATCAAGCATGTCACCACCGGCTTGCCCTGGGTGATCATGAAGGCAGGGATGAGTCTGGATGGGCGATTGGCCGTGGCCTCCGGCCAGTGCGGTTGGATCACCAACGAGCAATCCCGGCGGCAGGTGCACCGGCTGCGGGACCGGGTGGACGCCATCCTCATCGGCAGTGGCACTGCCCTGTGCGACGATCCGGCCCTTACCACCAGATTGGTGGGCCGCAAAGGCAGGGACCCGCTGCGGGTTGTTCTGGATAGTGCGCTCAGGCTGCCGGTTTCTGCCAAAATGCTGCAACAGGCTTCAAATGCCCCAACCTGGATCTTTTGCGGCCCGGATGCGGAGGTGAAGCGCGCCGAGGCCCTGGTTGCGGCAGGCGCGGGCATCAAGCAGGTCCGGCTTGATGATGCAGGCCAGCTTGATCTTGGTGCAGTGCTCTGCGAGCTTGGCCGCGCACAGCTCACCAGCGTTTTGGTCGAAGGGGGCAGCCGGGTCCATGGCGCTTTTTTGCGAGCCGGGCTGGTGGACGAGGTGCAGATATTTGTGGCCCCGATCTTTATCGGCAACGACGGGGTGCCTCTCCTGGACTCCCTTGGCCTGCAAAAGATTGCGGATGCTCCCGGTTTTACGGTTACCAAGGTGCGGCGTCTCGGGAATGATGTGCTGATCGAGGGTCTGATCAAGAGATAATAATAAAGTTAGCAAGTAACTGTTCCGCAGTGCCGCAGATGCGCGAAAGAGGTCTGCGAAGTGTGCTGGTGCACATGAGCAGGCCGATGACAAAGCAGATGCGGTGCTGCGAAACAGTTACAGGATTAGGAAATGTTTACCGGGATCATACTGGGGCAGGGCAGAATACTGGAAAAACGACCGGTGGGCGGCGGGATGCTCTTTGCCATCGGGGCGGATTTTGATCTGCCCGATCCCGAGGAAGGCGAGTCCATCGCGGTCAACGGGGTTTGCCTCACGGCCAAGGAGATACAGGGCCGCCGCTTTCTGGTCGATGTCTCGCCGGAAAGTCTGAATCGCACCAATCTCGGGCAGCTGTCCGTGGGGAGCGTGGTCAATCTGGAGCGCGCCCTGCGCCTCACCGACCGGCTGGGCGGGCACATGGTCAGCGGCCATGTGGACGCCACGACCCCCATGCTGGCCCGACAGCCTGTCGGGGATTTCGTGCTCTTCAGCTTCCAGGTGCCCGCAGGGTTTGGCAAGTACATCATCGAAAAAGGCTCCATCGCCATTGACGGCATCAGTCTGACCGTCAACAGCATCGACGAAAAGGCCTTTTCCGTTTCCATCATCCCCCACACCCTCGGGGTTACCACCCTGGGCGCCTTGAAACAGGGGAGCGTGGTGAATATAGAAGTGGATCTGATTGGCAAGTATGTGGAAAAATTGCTCTCCGCCAAGGATGCTGATGGCGGGGGGGTGGAACCAAGAATCAATTCCGCTTTTTTGGCTGAGCACGGGTTTTTGCGTTAACTATCCGGCAGGTTGCAGGCGGCGAAGGCTTTAGGTGAATGAATATGGCAGTGAGTTCCATTGAAGAGGTAATTGACGAGATCCGGGCCGGGAAGATGATTATCCTGGTGGATGACGAGGATCGCGAGAACGAGGGCGACCTCTACATGGCCGCGGAAAAGGTCACCCCAGAGGCGATCAATTTCATGGCCACCCATGGCAGGGGCCTCATCTGCCTGACCCTGACCCCGGACCATCTGGAGCAGCTGCAGATCCCCATGATGGTGCAGAAAAACAAGTCTCCCTATGAAACGGCCTTCACCGTGAGCATCGAGGCCAGCACCGGGGTTACCACCGGCATCTCGGCGGCGGACCGGGCTCGCACCATTTTGGTGGCGGCCGACCCCAATGCCAAGCCCAGCGACATCGTCAGCCCCGGGCATATCTTTCCCCTGCGCGCGCGGCGGGGAGGGGTTCTGGTCCGCACCGGCCAGACCGAGGGTTCGGTTGATCTCTCCCGCTTGGCCGGGCTGAATCCTTCCGGGGTGATTTGCGAGATCATGAAGGAAGACGGCACCATGGCCCGGATGCCGGATCTGAAGATATTTGCCAAGGAGCACAACCTCAAGATCGCCACCATCGCCGATCTGGTCGCCTACCGGACCCGCGAGGACAAGCTGGTCCATCGGGCCGCCGAGGCCAATATCCCCACCCGCTACGGCGATTTTCGGACCATTGTCTACACCAACGATGTGGACGAGCTGGAACACGTCGCCCTGGTCAAGGGGGAGATCGACCCCAGCAAAGAGATCATGGTCCGGGTGCATTCCTCCTGTCTCACCGGCGATGTCTTCGGCTCCAAGCGCTGCGATTGCGGCGGGCAGCTGCACAGCGCCATGCGCATGGTCGAGCATGAGGGCGCGGGCATTGTTCTCTACATGCAGCAGGAGGGCCGGGGCATCGGGTTGATCAACAAGATCAAGGCCTACGCCCTTCAGGAAGGCGGTATGGACACGGTTGAGGCCAATGTGCATCTGGGCTTCAAGGCCGATCTGCGCGATTACGGGATCGGCGCCCAGATTCTGAGGGATCTGGGCGTGCGCAAGATGCGGCTCATTACCAACAACCCCAAGAAGATCGTCGGCCTCGAAGGCTATGGCCTCAAGGTCACCGGACGTCAGCCCATCGAGATGGAGCCGGAGCCGGAAAATATCGATTACTTGCAGGCCAAGAAGGACAAGCTCGGGCACATGCTGGACCTGCCCGCTGCCGGCAAGAAGAAAAAGAAAGCATAAGCGGTTGCATACTCTGGAGGAGGAACCATGCCCAAATTTTTTGAAGGAAAACTGCAGGCCGAAGGAAAGAAGTTCGGGATTGTCATTGCCCGGTTCAATTCGTTCATTGCCGAGCGGCTGCTGGAAGGCGCCCTGGATACCCTGATGCGTTCCGGGGTCAAGGACAAGGAGATCGAGGTGGCCAGGGTTCCCGGCGCCTTTGAAATCCCGCTGGTCGCCCAGAAGATGGTCAAGTCCGGCAAGTATGACGCAGTGATCTGCCTTGGCGCCGTGATCCGCGGCTCCACCCCCCATTTCGATTTCGTGGCCAACGAGGCGACCAAGGGGATTGCCCAGGCCAGCATGGAATCCGGGGTGCCCATCATCTTTGGCGTGCTCACCACCGATTCCATCGAGCAGGCCATCGAGCGGGCCGGGTCCAAGGCCGGCAACAAAGGCTCCGAATGCGCGGCAACCGCCATCGAGATGGTCAACCTTTTGCCGCAGCTTTCCTGATCATTCATGGGAAACCGACGCAAGGCAAGGGAGCTTGCCCTCAACGCCCTGTTCCAGGGGGAGATGACCGGAACCTCGGCGGTGGAGAATTTTCCGCTGCTCTGCGAGAATTTCGAGATCAATAAAAAAGCCATCCCCTACGGTCAGGAGCTGGTATACGGCATCACCGACAAGTGGGATGAGATCAACGCCAAGATCGCGGAAAGCGCGGTGAACTGGCGGGTCAGCCGGATGTCGGTGCTGGATCGCAACATCATCCGGCTGGCTGCCTATGAGTTGATGTTCAAGGAGGAGGTGCCGCCCCGGGTGGCCATCGACGAAGCCATTGAACTGGCCAAGCGGTACTGCGCCGAGGATTCCCCCGGCTTTATCAATGGCATTCTTGATGCTATTCTAAAAAATATCGGCAAGGCAAAGTAGCGTGCACTGCTGGCACGTCTGCGCTCTCCATCACCCTCACCGGAACTGATTTCGAGCATAATGGCGCCAGGGAACAACCGGCAGGAAAAAGAAAAACCAACCCTTGGGCGAGAGATACTTTCCGTATTCGGGGTGTCTGTCGCCCTTTTTCTGCTCCTCTGCCTGGTCAGCTACACCTCGGCGGAGCCTTCCCCCCAGACGATCACCGCCAATTGGGGCGGGGCAGTGGGCCAGTTTGTCGCCGGGCTGCTCATGGATCTTCTGGGGATCACCGCGCTCTGGCTCCCTTTGCTCCTGCTTTTTTTCGCCATCCGCCTTTTTTCCCCTGATTTCACCCTGGAAACCCTGCCCCTGACCGTGTTCGGCTGCACCGGCATTCTCCTGGCAAGTTCGGGGCTCAGCGGCTTTACCTCCCTGGCCTCGTTCACGGTGTTCGAGCACACCTATCCGGTTGCCGGTTTCCTGGGCACGCTGTTGGCTCAGTATGGGCAGCTGTTTTTCGGCGGCCCTGGCTCCTTGCTGCTCTTTGGCGTGGTGCTGGTTATCTCCCTGATGCTGATCAGCAGCTTTTCCCCCTATTCCCTGGGGAATCGTTTGCGCGAGGCTCTGGCCAGCCGCCGGGCTAACAGGCAAGAAGCCGAGGACAATTCCTCTGCCAATGCCAGGCAGGGCAAGAAAGGCGGGGCTGTCGTCGTTCCCCTTGTAGTTGACGCCGGGGCAAGTGCTGACCAAGATGCGCACGTCGTGCCCAAGGTACACGCCCCGGTTAAGCTTGAGACCGGGGCGGATGACGACGCTTTTCAGCTCCTTCCCGCGGCCAGCGGCGAATACCGGTTGCCGCCGCTCTCCCTGCTGGACAAGTCGGAAAACCCGGAGCTGGCCGTGGACCGTGACTATTACTATGCGGTCAGCACCGAGCTGGAGGAAAAGCTCAATGATTTCGGGGTAGTGGGCAAGGTGGTCGGCATCTCTCCGGGCCCGGTGATCACCACCTATGAGTTTTCCCCGGCCCCTGGGGTGAAGATCAACAAGATCATCGCCCTGGCCGACGATCTGGCCCTGGGCCTCAAGGCCGAGAGCGTGCGCATTGTCGGCTCCATTCCGGGCAAGGCCGCGCTGGGCATCGAGATTCCCAACCCCACCCGGCACATCGTTTATGTCCGCGATATCTTTGCCCATGAGAAATTTCAAAAGGCCGCCTCCAGGCTCACCATCGGGTTGGGCATGGACGTGGTGGGCAATCCGGTGATCGCCGATCTGGCGCGCATGCCCCATCTGCTCATCGCCGGGGCCACCGGTTCGGGCAAGAGCGTGGCGGTCAATGCCATCATCTGCTCGATCCTGCTCAAGGCCACCCCAGAGGAGGTCCGTCTCCTGCTGGTGGATCCCAAGCGCATCGAGCTTTCCTGCTACGAGGATATCCCCCACCTGCTGCACCCGGTGGTGGTGGACCCCAAGCTGGCCAGCCGGGCCCTCTTGTGGGCGGTGCGGGAGATGGAGCGCCGCTACCAGCTGATGGAAGAGGCCAAGGTCAAGAGCCTGGCCAGCTACAACGCCGAGGCCACGGACAAACTGCCGCTCATCGTCATCATCATCGACGAGCTGGCCGACCTGATGATGGTTTCTTCCCGCGAGGTCGAGGATGCCGTGGCCAGGCTGGCCCAGATGGCGCGAGCCGCAGGGATGCACCTGATCCTCGCCACCCAGCGGCCTTCGGTGGATGTGCTCACCGGCCTGATCAAGGCCAACTTCCCAACCCGGATGTCGTTCAAGGTATCCTCTAAGATCGATTCCCGCACCATTTTGGACGGCAGCGGGGCCGAGCACCTGCTGGGCGCGGGCGACATGCTCTTCATGCCCCCCGGCACCAGCAAGCTCCAGCGCATCCACGGCGCCTATATCTCGGAAAAAGAAACCGAGCGGATCGTGACCTTTCTCAAGGAACAGGGCGTTGCCCGCTACGATGAAAGCGTGCTGCGGCTTGCCGAGGAATCCGAGGCCGCAGAGGGCGAGGAGTCCGGGGAGATGGACGAGAAGTATGACGAGGCCGTGGCCCTGGTCTGCGAGACCGGGCAGGCTTCGATCTCCATGGTGCAGCGGCGGTTGCGGGTGGGCTACAACCGGGCCGCCCGGATGATCGAGCTCATGGAAAAGGAAGGGGTGGTCGGCCCGGCCGATGGCTCCAAGCCCCGCGAGGTTCTTGCCAGGAAGAATTACTGATTCCTTGAAAGCAAACCCCCGGCTTTGCGGGGGGACTAATAGAGTTTGACGGTTCCGGAAAAGTTTTTCGTGCTTGTCTCGTCACCCCGGCGAAGGCCGGGGTCCAGAAAAAGAAAACTACCCTGG